>JAAUYD010118660.1_pt1 | contig 158044 bp, 148 predicted proteins | sample 7278101 | NCBI WGS metagenome assembly JAAUYD01 (sample SAMN14350128, study PRJNA611818) | marine sediment metagenome | isolation source: surface marine sediment (0.6m) | place: French Polynesia: Moorea | collected 2018-08
GTGACGGCCGTCACTCTCGTCGGGTTTTTCAAAAATTTATGGGGCATTTGTGGTAAATTCTGAGAATCCGGACGGCAAAGTCGGCCAAAACCGTCGTCGGACGCCGAAAAAGGCGACGCCGGAGCGCCTGGAACGCGCCGCTTTGCACTATTTGGAGCGGTTCGCCAGTTCTTCGGAAAATCTGCGCCGCGTCCTGATGCGTCGGGTCGCCCGCAGCGCTCAGTTTCATGCCGCGGAAGCGGGGCCGGACGAAGACCGGGCTGGCGCCGCTTCTGTCGACGAGATTATTCAGCGCTTCCTGCGCGCCGGTCTGCTGGATGACCGCGCCTATGCCGAGGCGCGCGCCGCCAGCCTGCACCGGCGTGGCGCCTCGCTGCGGGCGATCCGAATGAAACTGGCGCAAAAAGGGGTCGATGCGGAAACGGCGGAGGCGGCGCTGGAAACACTGCGCCGGACCCTCGCCGAAGACGCAGACCCAGGCGCCGATCCCGACTTTCAGGCGGCGCTGAATTACGCCCGCCGACGCCGGTTGGGCCCGTTCCGCTCGAAAGACCGCGCCGACCATCGCGACCGCGACCTCGCCGCCCTCGGCCGGCAAGGCTTCTCCTACGACATCGCCCGCCAAATCATCGAAGCCGAGAATGCTACCTCTCTTCTTGAGTGAGTCCGACCCCGGCTGAGACTGCGGCTAATGCTCTACACGCTGCCGGCGCGTTCGATGACGAGGACGCGCGCCGGGCCGACCGGGTGGGCGACATGGGCGTCGCCTGCGCGCGCGTGGAAGATATCGCCGGGCGCGAGTCGGATCACCCGCTCAACGCCATCCTCGCGGACATGCATGTCGACCGCGCCGTCCAGGACCGCGAACACCTCCGGCCCGTCATTCACATGCCACTTGTAGGGTTGGTCGGTCCAATGCAGGCGCACCGTGGCGTCATCGATCCGTTCGATGTCCAGCGCATCCCAGGCCCGCTCGCCGGTGAAATCGGTCGCTCGAATATGCTGCATCCGGAAGCTCTCAACTAGCTGTTCGCGCCGCTCCTGGCAGTGTGCACGATAGGTTGGAAGGTCCGCAAGCGCGACCGCGGCGTCGACCGAGTCCAGGTCATAGGTCCGTCTGGTCTTCCAGCGCGTGCATATCGTCATCGCTGAGGCCGAAATGGTGGCCGATTTCATGGATCAGCACATGGCGGATGAGATGCGGCAGCGACTCGCCGGTCTCGCACCAATAATCGAGGATCGGGCGGCGATAGAGATAGATGATGTCCGGCTCCGGCGAAGGGTCGGCGACGCTCTTCTGGGTCAGATCGACCCCCTGATACAGGCCGAGCAGGTCGAACGGGCTTTCCAGCCCCATATCGCGCGCCACCTCTTCATCGGGAAAATCGTCGATCCGGAACAGGATGTCGCGCGTCGGCTCGCGCAAGATGGCGGGAATCTCAGCATGGGCCGCCCGCGCCATGATCTCGAAATCATCCAGGCTGGGCGGCGCGTCGAAGCCGCTCGGCGAAACAGCGGCGGCGTCGGGCGTTGTTTGGGTTTCCCTCATGACGCCGCTATACTTGGCCAAAGCCCTTTTGTGAACAGGAGTCCGCGATGCCCAACGCCGTCAAGCTCGACCAGGAGGCCCGTGCCGAGGCCCTCGCCGGGCTGCCCGACTGGACCTATGCCGACGATCCGCGCGAGACGATCGAGAAGACGTTTCACTTCAAGGATTTCTCACAAGCCTTTGGATTCATGACCCGGGCGGCGCTCATGGCGGAGAAAATGGATCACCACCCGGAATGGTTCAATGTCTACGCCAAGGTCGCCGTCACCCTGACGACCCACGACGTCAACGGTCTCAGCACGCTGGATATCGAGATGGCCCGGTTCATGGACGCGGCGGCGAGCGAAATGACTGGGTCGTAAGGCCGGCGTCTATCAGAGGGGCCGACCCAGCGTTTCACACCATGAGTCCTTACCGAAGGGCGCGAGAGTGGAGCAGGCCAGTTAGAGCGCTAGACCCGATCCGGCTTCCTTCTCCGCCTGCACCGCCGCCATTTTCATCCGTTCGCATTCGCCAACGACCAGCGCGCGCACCCACCAGAGGCTAGGCGGACGCTCCCAGATGCGTCGAACTATGCCCGCGTCCTATCGTGGAAACCGCCATCGCCGATACGAAAAGATACAGCCAGAGCAATCTGACCGGGCCGGCAACCCAGATTTCGTTATGCATCGCGTCAGTTATCAGACGTCCTAGGTCTGCCGCCGACATTCCGGTGAATGCCACGGCCATAACGTCCCACCACAAGAAAATGACCAGGCCAAACAGGAGCGCTGCGGTAAGCGCTGTGAACCAGACGGCCGCGCGTATGGCGGCGCGGCGCGTCGGCTGCGCCCCAGAATCAACGTGTCTATGGAGCGAACCAAAAACAAAGGGAGCGCCAGCCAGAAGGGCAGCGCTAGCGAACGACAGTCCCAAACAAGAACATACCGCCAGAATAATCAGCTTGCTGATTAATTCACCACCGAATAACGGCGCCAAAAACACTGCAAGCCCCGGGTAAGCAAACTTCTGCCAAAGGCCAAGGGTTTGCCAAAGGACAAAGACAGCCAGACCCAATAGCGCAAGCATGAACGCACGAAGCCGGAACCAACGATGGTCAATCGATGTTTTCGCCTCCACCTCTTCAGAAACCACACGTCGCGCCCAGTGGGCTACGAAGGGCGCTACTGCCACATATTTGATTTTGCCAATCGCGCTCAGGAAGATCACTACAAGCGGAAGCTGCGAATCCTCGAAATCAAACCAGGTTTCCCCAAAAACACGCATCTGAACAAAGACGGTCAGGTAGTCGACGAAGAAGAATAACGGAGCAACGACAAGTAAGCTTCGCAACAACGCACGTGGCTTGGATGCGATCTTCAATAAAAGCAGGCGCATCGATTCGAATGCCATCGTTCCCAAGGCCAGCGCCTAAACTGAAAACGCCAGCTCAAGTGCCAAGACAACCCCGACGGCAATGCGCCATCTATTGACCGGCCAATCATGCGTCTCGACACTATGATTCCGGCGTTCGCAATTCCGCCAGACCCGTCTCCGCTTCCTTTTCCGCCTGAACCGCCGCCATCTTCATCCGTTCGCGTTTGCCGATCCGTTGGCTGTCGGATTTGAGCTGGCCGCAGGCGGCGAGGATGTCTTGGCCGCGCGGTGTGCGGACGGGAGAGGAATAACCCGCCTTCCAGATGATGTCGGCGAACTTCTTGATCTGATCGGGATCCGAGCATTCATAGGGGCTGCCCGGCCAGCCGTTGAAGGGGATCAGGTTGACCTTGCTCGGCACGCCTTTGATCAGTTTGACCAAGGCGCGGGCGTCCGCCTCGGAATCATTCACGCCTTTCAGCATGACATATTCCCATGTCACGCGTTTGGCGTTGTTCAGACCCGGATAGGCCTTCACCGCCGCCATCAGGTCTTTGAGCGGGTATTTCCGGTTGATCGGCACTAGCTCGTTCCGCAGCGGATCGTTGGTCGCATGCAGCGAGATCGCCAGCAGGCAGCCGGTTTCCGCCCCGACCCGCGCGATCTCCGGCGCCACGCCCGAGGTCGAGAGCGTGATGCGCCGCTTTGACAGCGCAATCCCCTCGCCGTCCTGGATCAGGTTGATCGCTTTGATCACATTGTCGGTGTTGTAGAGCGGCTCGCCCATGCCCATGAAGACGATGTTGGTCAGCCTGCGCTGATCCGACGGCGCTTCCCAATCGCCGAGCGCGTCGCGGGCGAACATGACCTGGCTGACAATGTCCGCCGGGGTCAGGTTGCGCACCATGCGCTGGGTGCCAGTATGGCAGAATTTGCAGGTCAGGGTGCAGCCGACCTGGCTCGAGACGCAGAGCGTGCCGCGCTCGCCGTCAGGGATGAAGACCGTCTCCGCCTCATTGCCGTCATCGTAGCGCAGCAGCCATTTCTGGGTGCCGTCTTCGCTGATCTGATGTTTGACGATTTCCGGCCGGTCCATGCGGAACCGCTCGGCCAACACGGCGCGCAGCGGTTTGGACATGTTCGTCATACGGTCGAAATCGACGACGCCGCGATTGTAGATCCATTGGAAAAGCTGCTTGGCGCGGAACTTGGCCTCGCCCATCGCCTCGAAGACAGCCAGCATCTCGCCGCGGTCCAACCCGATCAAGTTGGGGCGCGGATCGGCGGCGGGCGAGATAACGGCGCGATGAGCGGCGGTGGCGGTCATGGCGTTTCTTTCCGTGAATGCGGCGGGCGTTATACCGCGTCGCTTCGCCCTATAAACCAGGCGTCCGATTCGTCCGGCGCGCCCATCCAGCGCGCGTCGAGCGCCGTACTCTGGTGAAAGGGATATAGGCGGCATGGACGAGAAATACGACATCACCACTTTCTATAACGGCGCTTGCCCGATCTGCGGCGCCGAAATCAACCATTATAAACGGATCTCCGACGGCCAAGGCGCGCGCCTGGGCTGGCGGGATATCAGCGCCGATCGGGCGGCTCTGGCGGCGCGCGGCGTGACCGGCGACGCCATTCTGAAACGGCTGCATGTCCTTGATGCGGAAGGCCGGCTTCTGGTCGGCGTCGACGCCTTCATCGCGCTCTGGTCGGCGATGCCGCGCTATCGCTGGCTCGGCCGCCTCGCAGCCCTGCCGGGGATCAAGCAAATCGCCGGCCTGATTTATGACGGGATCCTGGCGCCGGCGCTGTTCGCCTGGAATCGCCGCAAGGGCCGAATCTAGGCGACCCGCCGGAACTCAGCCATAGCGTTTCCGGATCGCCGCGTAGGCGGCGCGCAAGCCCATCGCCTCGCCGCCTTCCGGCCGGCCTGGGCGCGGCCGCTGGTTCCAAGCCATGATGTCGAAATGCGCCCATTCCGGCGCGGTCGGAGCGTCGTCCCCATCATCATGATCTTTGGAGGCGGGCGTCACGAACTCTTCCAGGAATAGGGCCGCGGTGATGGCGCCTCCAAACGGCCCGTTGCTGATATTGTTCAGCGAGGCGACCTTGCTGTCCAACATCCGCCGATAGGGTTTATGCAAGGGCAGCCGCCAGACCGGGTCGGCCATCGCCTCGGCCCCGTCTTCAAGATCGGCCGCCAGCGCGTCGCTGTTGCTGAAGAAGGCGGAAATCTCGGTCCCCACCGCGACACGCGCGGCCCCGGTCAGGGTCGCGAAATCCAGCATCAGGTCCGGTTCATCCTCCAGCGCCAAGGTCAGGGCGTCGGCCAGCACCAGCCTTCCCTCGGCGTCGGTATTGCCGATCTCGACCGTCAGGCCTTTGCGCGAATCCAGAACATCCAACGGCCGGAAGGCGTCGCCCGACACGCTGTTCTCGACCGCCGGGATCAGGACACGCAGGCGCACCTTCAGCTTCGAAGCCATGATCATCCGGGCCAGGCCCAAGACGATCGCCGCGCCGCCCATATCCTTCTTCATCATCATCATGCCGGCGGCGGGTTTCAGATCCAGCCCGCCGGAATCGAAACAGACGCCCTTGCCGATCAGGGTGACTTTCGGCGCTTTCGCATCGCCCCAGGTGAAATCGATCAGCCGCGGCGCGCGCACCGACGCCCGTCCGACCGCATGAATCATCGGAAATCCCTGTTTGAGAAGCGCCTCGCCCGTCACGCATTTGAACTTGGCCTTATGCTCGGCGGCGAGGGCCTTGGCCGTGTCGGCCAGCTCGGCCGGCCCCATATCCGACGCGGGCGTGGTGATCAGATCGCGGGCGAGCGCCATCGAGCGCGCCAGATTCTCGACAAAGGACCGGTCGACCTCTTGGGTGAGGACCAGGATCGAGCCGTCTTTTTCCTCCGCCTTCGCCGACGGCTTGTAACGGGTGAACCGGTAGGAGGCCAACGCCCAGCCCAGCGCCGCCGCCGTGGCCTGCGGCCCGGGCGTATCGGCCGGCAGCGCATAGCGTCCCTTTGGCAGCGCTTTGTAGGCGGCGGCCAAGCTCCAATAGTCCGGGCTCTCGCCAGTCCCGTCTTCTTCCACCGCGACAACCGCATAGGCGGGCGCCCCACTGAGAGCCGGAACCAAGAGGGCCGCGCCAGGCCGGGGCTTGAAATCATTCGCATCGAGCCATGCCTGTTCCGCGCCCGGCAGTTCAGCCTTCCAATCCTCGAACCCCGTCGCGGTGACCAGGACCAACGGAACGGCGTCCTTTCCGGCTTTACGCGCGAAACACTTCATCTCTGTCCCCATATCATGTCCAACGGCCCGATTGGCCGGCGCCGCCGCGTGACGGCGGCCTCAGCACTCAGGCTCCGGCAGCGCCGTCACCGACATCAGCGTTCCCTGGACCGTGGCGACGCCGAGGTCGATCAACAGGCTGCTGGTGACGCCGTTGCGATACACATCGATGGTGTTGGTCGCCTGCGGCTCCGCATCGGTCGCCTTGATGTCGTAATAGCTCGACACGACGCGCCAGGCGGGGCCGGTTAGAAGCTCCGCGTCGCCTTGTGGCGTCACAGCCGGCGGATCGGCCGGGCCCGTGACGAAATCGACGCCGCGCACCGCGTCGCGCGACGAACCGTCGAACAACACGTAATTCACGACCCTCTCCCCCGCCGCAACGCCTTCCATTGTGTCCCGGAAAGCGGCGACCGGGAATTGCGCGTCTGGCGGCAAGGGCACCACAACGGGTTCGTCGCCTTCAAATACGACTTCTCCCGCGCTGCCGCCGTTCGACCCGTCGCGCAGCACCGCTTGGCCTTTGAGCGCCTCGACGACCGTGTCGTTCATCCGAAGCGTCGAGTCGAAGCGCAACCGCGACCCGTCGAGCGCTTCCTCATTGCTGCCGATCGACGAAATGGTCAGCGTCTGACCGTTCTCCATGCCCAGAGATAGGTCGAGTTGGGTCAGCAGCACCCAATCCTGACAGCGGCGCTGAACCCGAAGCGTATAGACGCCGGGCCCGACGGCCTCGGCGCCGGGTATGCCAACCTCCATCACATCCAGTCGGTACTGCGCCTGATGCGGCTGCAACGGATCCAGCGCTGACGCGCCAACCGGCGCCGCGCCCGCACAGAACAAAACCAGCGCCGTGAGCAGGGCGCCGCGCCCTCGGCCAAACCGTCGGGAAATCAAATCTTGCATCATGTCTATTGCGCCGCGGCGCTTGTTCCAGAGTCTCAGTTCCGGCGACTGTGCCCAGTGACGCCGCCCGACGCAAAGAAAAAGCCCCGCGACTAAACGCGGGGCTGCTCTACGACCAACGCACGGCCCCGGTCAGCGAATCGACGCGACGCCGAGCGGAACCGAAAACCGCACGCACCAGAGATAGAATTCGTCATACTGAGAGATATCCACGCTCGCCGGAATCTCATAGACCTGCCGCCCGGTGTTGGATTGCAATTTTGCGAAGGTCGATTGCTTGTCGTAGGAGCCGCTGTTTCCGAAGCCGAGCTGCGGATCCGGCGCGCCGTCGAACCAGAAATCTTCCTCCAGAATCGCGACCGTCTTGCCGTCCTGCTTTGTGATCGTGACCATGCCCTTGGTGATATGGCTGCTGGCGCCCGTGAATTCGCCGGACAGGTCGGCCGCCGATACAGCCGAGGCGAGGCCGCCGGAAAGAAGAAGGCCCAAGGCCGCCAACGCGAAACTCGCCGCTTTCATCGTAATCGTCTCCTAAATGCGCGCCGGACTTTGGCGCTCGGCGCCAACATCAAAACCAGATAGCCTTTGTGGAATCACTTCCAAGCCATCTTCACCGACCAGTGCACCTCAGTTGAAATCACATTTCAGTGTATTCCAGACCGCCCCTCGATCGGCGGTCCCGGGCCTTGCATCCCAATCGGGCCACGGGAATAGTCGGTCGCGGATACCGGGAGAGAATTGTGAAGCAACCCCTGGCGGGCGTGCGGGCGCTCGATTTGACCAATGTCTTAGCAGGGCCTTTCTGCTGCCATCAGTTGGCGCATATGGGCGCCGATGTGATCAAGGTCGAAGCCCCGGGCGCCGGCGATCTGGCGCGCCAATTAGGCGCCGATCCGGCCTTGAACGAAGCCAAGATGGGCGTCTCTTTTCTCGCTCAGAACGCGGGCAAGCGCTCGATCGTGATCGATCTGAAACAGCCCCAAGGCGTGACAATTCTGAACCGGCTGGTCGAGACCGCCGATATTCTCGTCGAGAATTTCAGGCCTGGCGTAATGGACCGGCTGGGCGTCGGCTATAGCGCGCTGCAGGAGATCAATCCAAAACTGATCTATTGCGCGATCTCCGGCTTCGGCCAGGACGGACCGATGCGCGACGCCCCTGCCTATGATCAAATCATCCAGGGCATGTCCGGCGTCATGAGCGTGACCGGCGGGCCGGACACGGCGCCCTATCGCGTCGGTTTTCCGATTTGCGACACGCTGGGCGGGCTGACCGCCGCCTTCGCCATCGCCTGTGCCCTGGCGAAGGACGAAGCGGAGCGCGGCTGTTTCCTCGATGTCTCGATGCTGGAGGCGACCCTCGCCGCAATGGGTTGGGCCGTCTCCAACTATCTGAACGCCGGCGTCGAACCGGCGGCTCTGGGCAACGACAATGTGACCGCCAGCCCTTCGGGCGCCTTCAAAACCGGCGACGGGCTGATCAATATCGCGGCCAACAAGCAGGCGCAGTTCGAAACGCTCTGTGATACGGTTGGACGACCTGACCTGAAGACCGATCCGCGTTTTCAGCGTCGTCAGAATAGACTCGAGCATCGCCGCGCCCTGTCGGACGCTTTGGAAGAAGCGCTGGCCGTCCGACCCGCCGCCGAATGGCGCCGCTTGCTCAACGAACGGGGCGTGCCGGCCGGCCAGGTCTTGACCGTCGCGCAGGCCTTGGCGCATCCGCAGATCGCTGAGCGCGGCATGATCGGCGGGTTCGCAGCGCCGCCGGGCGTCGGACGCGACATCCGGATCGCGCGCCCCGGCGTGAAACTGAACGGCGAGACGCCGCGGGTCGAGGCGCCGCCGCCGCGCCTGGGCGAACATACCGATACGGTCCTGGCGGAGTTGGGCTATAGCGCCGCCGAGATCAATACACTTCGGCAGGAAAGGACCGTGACATGAGCCTCCTGACATGAGTGATGAGGACCCGACCCAGCGCCGTGTCGAAGATTGGTGGCGCACCGAGATCATCGATATGGCGCCCGGCGAAATCCGCTATCGCGGCTACCCTGTCGAGGATCTGATCGGACGCGTCAGTTTCCCGCAGATGATCTGGCTGATGCTGCGCGGCGAGTTGCCGAGCGCGATCGAGGCGTCATTGCTCGACGCCGCCTTGACCGCCGCCGTCGATCACGGCCCGCAGGCCCCCGGCGTCGCGATCGCGCGCATGGCGGCGACCTGCGGCGTCGGGTTGAACAATGCGATGGCGTCCGGTCTAAACGCGCTGGGCGATGTGCATGGGGGCGCCGGAGAACAGGCGGCGACGCTCTATTCCGCGATCGCCGCCCGCGTCGATGACAGCGCGGCGCTCGAAGAAGCGGTGTCGGCCGAGTTGGACGCGATCGCGGCCGGCGGCGGTTATGCACCGGGATTCGGGCATCGCTTTCACCCAGTGGATCCACGCGCGCCGCGCCTGCTCGCCCTGGTCGATCAGGCGGCGACGTCCGGCGCCGTCAGCGGGCGTTTCGCCGCGATCGGCCGCGCGGTCGAAGCAGCGCTGGCCGAGCGTAAGGGCAAGACCATCCCGATGAATATCGACGGCGCCACCGCGGTTATTTACACGGAGCTGGGATTTTCACCGCCATTGGCGCGCGGCCTGTTCTGCCTGTCGCGCTCGGTCGGCATTCTGGCGCATGCCTGGGAGCAGACGCAGCAGGGCGGGAGGAACAAGGGGCCGATTCCACGCGACATGATCTGGACTTATGACGGACCCGGCGAACGGCCGGTCCCGGAGTCCGACTAGCCACGCTTTTTCCGATCGCGGAAATCGAACGCGTCCGGCAGCGCCGCCGGGTCGAGAACCGCGTCAGGAGCCAGATCGAACAACTTGTGTTTCAGCACTTTTTGCGTGCCCGTGACCGGCAACGACTCGCGGAAGACGATCCAGCCCGGCGCCTTGAAATAAGCGAGATCCTGAAAGCAATGCTCGAACAGGGCGTCGGCCGTCTCCGGCTTGGGCGCTTCCGGCGATTTCAGGACGATACAGGCCATCACCTCCTCCTCGCGCGCCGGATCGGGCGCCGCGATCACGGCGGCCTGGGCCACCGCGGGATGATCCGCCAGACGCGCCTCGACCTCGGCTGCAGCGATATTCTCGCCCGAGCGGCGAATGATGTTTTTCTTGCGATCGACGAAGATGAGCATGCCATCCGCGTCCTGCCGCACCGTGTCGCCCGTATGGAACCAGCCGCCGCGCCAGGCCCGCTCCGTTTCTTCCGGCAGGTTCAAATAGCCGGAATAGGCGCCTTTTCGCGGGGTCTCAGCCGAATGGCGCAAGACCATTTCACCCGCCGCGCCCGGGGCGACCGGCCGGTCTTGCTCGTCGACGATGCGCACCTCGATCCCGGGAACGGGCCGCCCAAAGGCGCGCGTATCGATCCGGCGGGGCTTTTCGCTGGCGGCGAGCAGGCGGCACATTTCGGTCATGCCCCAGATCTCGACCAGAGGAAATCCGAATCGCGCCTCGAAGGCCGCATGTAGGGTTGGCTCGACCCCCGCGCCCATGCCAAAGCGCAGACGATGGGTTCGGTCGTCCGGCGACGGCGGCGCAGCCATCAGAGCCGGAACGATGACGCCGAGATAGTGGCAGCCCGTCGCCGCGCTCGCCCGGATGTCCGCCCACCAACGCCCGGCGCTGAACCGGTCCGGCGCGATCTGGCAATTGCCGGTCAGCATCAGCCCGAGCAAAGAGACGACGCCCGCGTTGATGTGAAACAGCGGCAGGGGGTTGTAGACCCGCTCGGCTCCCGGTTCTAAGCGCATCGCGCCGCCGATCGTCGCATAGCGGGCGCCCACCATGAGCTCATATTCATGACTGAGGATACAGCCTTTCGGCCGGCCCGTCGTGCCGGACGTGTAGAGCAGGCTGGCTTCGTCCTCTGGCGTCGGCGGCCGCGCGCGCGGCGGCGGGTGTTTCGGTCTCGGCGCCGAGGTCAGACGGTCGCTTTCCTCTGGCGTCGCCAAAACGGCGTCACCGCCCGAAAGCTCCAGCGCATCCCGCGCCAGAGCCGCATGGTCCGGCGCTGCGACCAAAAGCGCCGCGCCGCTGTCGCTGACCAAATAGGCCAATTCAGCAGGCCTGTAATCGGAGTTCGCCGGCACCCAGGAAGCGCCGATTTCAGCGCAGGCCAGTTTCAGAATCACCTGCAAAGGCCGATTGCCGAGCAAGCAGACAATGCGATGACCCGGTCCGTATCCGGCGGAGCTTAGCGCCGCAACGCATTCAGCGGCGCGCGCGGCGATATCGGCATAGGTGTAGTCCCGACCTTGCAACAGATAGGCGCGATCGGGGTTGCTTGGAACGATGATGAAAGGATGACCCGCATAGGCGCGAGCAGAGGCGGCAAAAGCCGAGGCGAGCGTATGGGCCTGAATGGGAATCATATCCGGCGGCGACAAGGATTGGCGAGATCGCCATGAGTCTGCAGGTCTTTCATCCGGCCTCCAAGAATTCTCCCGACGAGTCGCAGGAAAATCGGAACGCCGCACCATCGATGCTTTCCGCAAATTGACGTCGGACTGTTCCTTGCGTGCGAGACGCCGTCATGGAACACTCATCTGAGCGTTTAGCACGCGCGACTATTGCAATCATAATATCATTACTCAAGGATGGGGGGTTGAGTTGATGACCATTGTTTCCGTATTAGGGCGCAGAGCGCTTCGCCTTATTCCGGTCGTCCTTCTTTTGGCTATTACGACGGCATGCCAAACAAGCGAAACAGACCGTAGCGGCAAAGCGATAAGCCTTACCGAGCCAAAAGAAATCATGCCTTGGGAAAGCCGGTTCAACACATTCGCCCTGCTCAATCAGAACACGGTTTTTAGAGCCGACAGGATCACCCGAGACAATGGGATCGGAATCATCGAAAACGTCAACAGCGAGGATCTTAGTCTCATAGTCGAACATTTCTCCGATGCGTGGATTAGCGATCAATCCATCAGGGATCTCAAAGACTCTGAGGATTTCAATACAGCCTTCCGAAGCGTTGAACGCGGGTTCACGCCCCGGCCTCTCGGCGGCGGCGGCGCGGGGCCCGTCGGGTACTTCGCCGACAATGGGCGCTGTTCCGCGGCGCAATTTGGGAAGCGGTTGAGTGGCCCGACAACATACCGCAACGACCGAGGCGCTCCCGACACTATTGTGCGTGTGATCAGTTGCGGAGAGGCGAAGCTCGATATGGAACGTTTTGCTAAAGACTTTGATCTGTCGGATCGCGCCACGCGTAGCGCCATTCAATCGGCTGTCGGCAGGCTGTATGGAACCTGATCAGGCGGCGGTCGTGAAGGCGTTCTTGGCGGCCATGGAGGCGCGCGATCTGACATCGGCGGAGGCGTTGACGGGGCCGGATTTTGAGATGGTCTTCCCCGGCGGCGCGCGGTTCACGACCCTGGCCGCGTTGGTCGAATGGGCGAAGCCGCGATACCACTGGGTGAAGAAAAGACTTGAACGATTCGACTGCGCGCCGGCCCCGGACGGAATCGCCGTCACCTGTTTCGGCACACTCTATGGGGAATGGCCCAACGGCGCCGCGTTCGAGGGCATACGGTTCGTCGACTGGTTTCTGGTCCGCGACGGCAAGCTAGTGAAGCAATATGTCTGGAACGATATGGGCGAGGCGCGCGCCGCCGGTTGATTTCACGCACCGCCCCGATAGGCTTGCGGTCGCCCTTACCAACCGGAGCGACATGCATGAGCGGGATCGACACAGCCGACCAGGAAAAGCGCGCGGAATTCTACAACCGCCTGACGCCGCACAATCTAGCGCCGCTCTGGGAAGTCTTGAAGGACATCGTCCCGCCGGAACCAAGGTCGAAAGCGCAGACGACGCACTGGCGCTATGACGATATGCGGCCGCTCTTGCTGGAATCCGGCGCGCTGCTGACCGCGGAGGAGGCGGAGCGTCGGGTGTTGGTGCTAGAGAACCCCGCCTTTTCCGGCCAATCGCGCACCACGGCGACGCTCTATGCCGGGTTGCAGCTGATCCTGCCCGGGGAAACGGCGCCCGCCCATCGCCACACACCGTCGGCCCTGCGGTTCGTGATCGAAGGGGAATACGGATTCACCGCGGTCGGCGGCGAGCGTACGACCATGCGCGCCGGGGACTTGGTCATCACCCCGGCCTGGGCCTGGCACGATCATGGCAACGAAGGCGACGGGCCCGTGATCTGGCTGGACGGGTTGGACATTCCCATCCTTGGGTTTTTCGAATCCGTCTTCATGGAACCCTATAATGACAGCCGGCACGCGACGACGCGCCCGGAAGGCGATGCGCTGGCGCGGTACGGCGCGGGTCTGGCCCCGATCGACGGGGCGTCGCCCTATGGGCTGACCTCGCCGATCTTCAACTATCCCTACCGCAGAACGCGCGATTCCCTGCTTCAGATCGCCAAGGCCGGCGACCCCGACCCGCATATGGCCTATACGCTGCGCTACACAAACCCGCTCGACGGCGGCTGGGTGACGCCGACCATGGCGACCTGGATGACCCATCTCCCGAGCGGGTTTTCGACGACGGCCATGCGGTCGACCGACGGCATGGTGGCGCACGTAGTCGAGGGCGAGGGCTCAATCGAGATTGACGGCGCCCGGATCGATTTCGCCGCGAAAGACACAATCGCGATTCCGGGCTGGACATGGCGCAGCCTGACCGCGTCGAGCGATGTGTTCCTGTTCTTCTTCTCCGATCGGGTGATCCACGAGAAGCTCGGCTTCCACCGGGAGGAACGGCGCGCCTGACCATTCCTTGTGGCGGGCCGGCGCCAGTCCGCCGTTGACAGGGCGGCGACCCTACGTCACTTGTCGCCGCGCCAACGCCGCCGCTCCATCGAATCTGCGCGCCGCGACGGCGCGCCTGTCTCCACAGCCATCGGCTCAGCATGATGTTCTTGAAATCCTTCTTCGACCCGTTGCAGGGGCGCTACCAAACCACCGCTTTTTCGGAGCAGGCCGACCTGCTGCCGTCGCTTGCCTGGTTCTGGGTTCCGATCGCGCTTCTGGTCCTGACTTTCGTATTCCTGCAGATCGACCGCGATCTGTTCGTCTGGTGGGTGCGGACCGAAACCGGGCCCGGCGAGAACATCACCGCCGGCCTGTTTGTGATTTCCGGCGTCCTGGCCTTCATCATCGCCCGGCGGAAGGAAGCCATCCCGGTGCGCTGGCTGCGCGGGTCGTTCATCGCCATCGGCGTGTTGGCGTTCCTGGTCGCCGGCGAGGAATGGAGCTGGGGTCAGCATTTCTTCGGCTGGGGCACGCCGGAATGGTTGGCCTCGATCAACAGCCAACAGGAGACCAACCTGCATAATGTGGCGCATCGCACGCTGGACCAGAAACCGCGTGCGATTTTCAGCATCGTCGTTTTGGTCGTCGCGGTCATCGTCCCCTTGCTGCGCCACCGATTGACCTGGATCGACCGCTATCCGGTGCTGGACTGGCTCATGCCCGGCCGTTTCCTGATCCCCACCGCGCTGATCATCGTGCTGCCGCGCGTGATCGACCGGTTTCAGGTCTGGTTCGACATCCACCTGCCAGGCGCGCTGTTCATCCCGACCCGCGATTTCCAAGAAATCCAGGAGCTTTTCATCGCGATCTTCGTCTTCTTCTATCTCGTGAACCTGCTCCTGCGCATCCGCCGGTTCGAAAGCGGAGAGAGCGCGCGGTCGAATTGATCCGTTCTAGGCTGCAGGTCGTAGTCCAAGCATCTCGAAGTTAGGAGCTGCGCTGACGCGGCGCACCCCTGTCGGAACGCCCCGACTCTTCAGCACCGTGTCGTGCGACCTTGCAGGCGGCGCCACTGATCATAACAAGCCGTCGATCTAAGCCGAGAACTCGCCTCAATCGCTCGGTGAAACCCACTCATGTTGGAATCTTTATGCACCGCCTTACCACGCCTATTAAGTACACTCTTTTCGCCCTCTTGATTGCGATCGGATCCAACGCCGCAATATTCGGGTTAGGTTTTGACGGGAACTTCGAGGCTCTGGCGCAGCCAGACTTCGTACCAGAAGGATGGATAATCGGGACCGTCTGGCTCATCCTCTTCGCCATGCATGGCTATGGTTGGGGTCTGCTCAAGTCAGTGCAATCCGAATCCGCGTCTCTGGCCGCCAATACCGTATTTGTCTTGGTCCTGGTCAACGCGTCATACGGCTTCTATGCATTGCCTCTATTGGAGATCACGCGTTTACCGGCGTTGCTTGGGAACCTCCTGTCTATGTGTATCGGGTGTTTTGCAATGGGCCTAGCCTGGCGCGTTTCACGGACGGGCGCGCTGTTGTTGTTTCCGATTGTGGTTTGGCTGGTTTTCGCCACGATCATCGTTGGTGGTCAAATAAGCTTGAACGGCCTCTGATCTCACCGGTTTGAGGCTCTTACACTGTCCCCCAGGCGTTCAGCTACGTCGGGTTCTTCACATTTCGAAACCGAACAAAGCCTATCGTCCGTAGGTTTCGATCGCTTTGGACAGCAGGCGGACGAGTTCCGCACGGTCTTCGGGCGGCAGCGACGCCAGGGCCGCCATGTTTTCATCCATCGCGGCCCGGACTGCCGGCTCGCGCAGGCCTTGTCCCCGTTCGGTCAGCCAGGTGCGCCGAAGCCGACCGTCCTCCTCATCCGACCGTCGGTCGATCAGCCCATCACGCTCCATCCGCGCTAGGGTGTTGCCCACCGTCGCCTGCTCTATGCCCAGCCGCTCAACGATCTCTCGCTGCGTCATACCGTCACGCTCCCAGAGTTGAAGCATGATCGGGAAGGTCCCGGTCGACAGGCCCAAAGGTTTGATGCGCCGTTGCAATCCCGCGGCGAACAGACGCGCGAGATGATTGGTCAGATAGCCTGGCGAAGCACGCATGGAGAAACCCGGAGGCATGGCCGAAGAATTTTCCATAGCAGGCTATACAATATTTATATAGCGTGCTATGGATCTTTTCGGGCGGACGCGGTTTTGTCCGGTCCGCCGCTCGAAACAGTGCACGCTATTGAAAGGAACGATCATGCTGAAAGCATTCACGCTCGCGCTCGCTTTGTCCACCATCAGCGCCGCGGCGGCCGCCGAGGTCACGCTCATCAACGTCTTCGAGGTTCCCGGCGGTCAGCGCGACGCCGTTGTCGCGGGCTGGGAGAAGGCGCGGGATTTCTTGTCCGAACAGCCCGGCTATATCGAAACCGCGCTGCATGAGAGCATCTCGCCGGAAAGCCGGTTCCAGCTGATCAACGTGGCGCGCTGGGCCGATCCGCAGAGCTTCCAATCCGCCGTCCAAGCCATGAACAAGGCGGGAATCTTCCCACGAATCGAAGGTCTCGGGATCAATCCCGCCCTCTACACCGTCATCCGCACGGACTGACCGGTCGGTCACCGCTTAAATTGGACGCCCTCTTAGCGGGGCGTCCAACAATTTATTTACTTACGAAATACTACAATCCGGGCCATTAGCATCAACCGGCACACTAATTATTTCGCCTCAACTGTGTCCATGTCCAGAATTGAGCGACTCTTGACAGCTACAAGGGTAGCGGCAATTTCTAGGGGTAAAAAAGCTTTTTTTCAGGCACTTGATTTTGAAGAATCGCTGCGCAGTCATCAACTGATAGGCAGAATACGCCCACAAGCGTTGTACTTTATTTGCCCGCAAAACAGTTATTTTGCCTCATCATACCTCGTAAACACGACAGTACGCACTCAATCTGTTGAGGTAACATCGTAAGATTCATTGCGGGCGCGAATCGCTATATATTTTAGAGTAATGCCCATTGGTTCATTCACGATATTGCTCCAGCTAAATCCACAAGGAGACGTCTGTTGAGTGTCGAATTCAATCTGCCAGGATCTTCAATCGAAGAAATCAGAAAAATAATGAAGGGCTATAGCAACGCGCCTGATAATACTACGCTAGACGCCCTTTCGAAGATTACAGGCATCCATACCACCGTCATCAGCAGAAATAACAAGTTCTTAGCTGACATTGGCCTCATACAAGGTGGGCAAAAGAAGAGTTCAACCGATCTCGGAAAACGACTCGGTCGGGCATTGGAACACAGTCAAGAACGCGATATCGAAAGCTGCTGGAAGGAAGCGGTTCAGACCAACGAAAAGGTCTCCGGTCTTGTAACCACTGTTCGCATCAAAAATGGAATGCCAGAGGCCGACTTCTCGAGCCACGTGCTTTATGTGAGCGGGCAAAAGAAGACTAGCAGCAACATGACAGGGGCACGCTGTGTTGTTGATGTCTTGATTGCAGCTGGACTACTGCACGAGGAAAACGGAACCCTTATCGTGTCCGGTCCTGAGACTAAAACGTCACTTCCCAATGTCGATCATGATCTTGTTTCACCGGCGACCAGAGACGGCAACGTTAAACGCAACGAAATGTCAAAAAGAGCAGATTCTGCCACCGAAAGTATCGATATTGGGAACCAAAACTCAGCCCCACAAATCGCAATCAACATACAACTACACTTGCCAGAAACGGAAAACGCCGACGTCTATGAGAAACTATTCAGGGCGCTGCGTGAGAACCTTCTCACTCAGAAAAAGTAACCGATGTACGTTGAGCAATGGACCCAACGCGCCAATCGAGCGAAAAGAGCAGCGCATCAAGTATTGGCAAGCCATGGGAGTGCACCCTCCCGAATTGTTTCTCTGGAAGACCTCTCAAGTCATCTCTCTGGTTCGCCCGTGGATGTACAAGACTATTTCGGCGAAGCGATCCTGTGTTTAGAGCATGAACTCTACAGATCTGCGATAGTCTTGGCTTGGGCCGGGCATTTTCGCGTATTCGCAGAAGTCTGCTTTGAGGCCCATGGAGAAGAGATCAAGGTCGAACGACCGAAGTGGAAATTCGAGAACGTTACTGAGCTAACTGAGGCTGTCCCCGAGTCGCAGATTCTAGTTGTTGCCCGCGATGTAAAGTTCATCTCAAAAACCAACCATCGAATTCTGGATGGGCAATTGTCTAGGCGAAACCAGTGCGCCCATCCGACAGTCTACAGGCCCAGTATGAATACCGCGCTTGGTTACGTTGATGAAATGATTAGACAAACTTTATCCTATCTGGCCAATCAACGAAACAAGACTTGAACACAGCCACAAAACGTGCCGGGATTGTTGATCACGGCAATGCCTATATAAGTAGGTCATGCCAGAATTTGCTAGGCGATTCGTCAAGGACATCTTGATAGTTCTTGACCTCTGCATTGAACGCCAAAGAGGAGACAAAGCTGACATTTCAGCGCAGGCTGTCCTTGGTCCGCTGGATGGCCTTGTGATAGAGCGGCGATGGCGGAGAGAAGGGGATTCGAACCCCTGAGGGGCTTCCACCCCAACACGCTTTCCAGGCGTGCGCCTTAAACCGCTCGGCCATCTCTCCATACCGGACCGCCGCTTTTGAGACGCTTGGTTCAGACCAAGCCGCAACCGGCGCGAATTCGCCGCAAACCCGCATCAATCAAGGACTTTCGCCTGGGCCTGCTGCAACGGCGGCGGACCCTAACCGAGCGGTCCTGGGAGATCAAGCGGCGGAGAACCGGCCGCCGCGAGAGCGGAACGCCCGCCTCCGGGCGGCAATTGACGGCGCGCTGGCGCGTGCTAGGGTTCCGGCCAATAGCGGGGCGGCGGCTTCCGGCGCCGGGTCCTGCGCCGTTCCGGTGACAAGAAAAAGTCCTGCAAGTATGATAGTCGTGCGCGTGTTTGGGCGAGTCCTGATCGCCATCGCCTTGGCGCTATTGCTGCTGGGCCTGGCGCTCTGGCTGTCCGGCGCCGATATCGCGCAACCGGCAGGGCGGCTCTGGTTCGAGCTTCACTCGAACAGCCTCAACGCCGCGCAAGTCATCATTCAGCGCCATCTGCATCTCCCCGGTTTCTGGGACGACGCCATTGTGCCGGGCCTGCTGCTGAGGCCGGCCTGGGAAAGCATCCTGTGGCTCTTTATCGGGTTTTTCGCCCTTGGCGGGATCCTGGCCTCGCTCGGCAAGGGGGAACGCAAGCGCCGGACCTTCCGGTAGCGTATCGACCGCAAATCGCGCCCGCGCCACCGGCGCTGACTGATATCAGAAATCCAGGTCGGCGTAGGCCTTCGGCGGCGGCGCGCCGGAGATGCGGTCCGCCAGGATCGACCGGAAACAGGGGCGCGACTTCATCCGCGCATACCAGTCCTTAGCGCCGGGATGCTCTTCCCACGGCACGTCGCCGAGATAATCGACACAGGACAGATGCGCGGCGGCGGTCAGGTCCGCCAGACTGAGATCCTCGCCGGCGAGCCAGCTGCGCCGGTCGACAAGCCATTCGATATAGCCAAGATGGGTGTGGATGTTGCGGCTGCCGGCGTGGATGGCCCGGCTGTTCGGCTCGCCCCGGCCGAGGAACCGCTTCATGATCTTCTCATCGACCAGATTGGCCGTCACTTCGTCGTTGAATTTACGGTCGAACCAGTCGGTCAGACGGCGCACCTCGGCGCGCGCGACCGCACCCTGGCCGATCAGCGGCGTCTCGCCATACATTTCGTCGAGATATTCGCAGATCGGCTGAGAACCGCAGATGCGCGTGCCGTCCTCATCGATCAGGACCGGCACCTCGCCGGTCGGGTTAAGCGCCAGGAATGTCTCGTCACGCTCCCAGATCTTCTGAACCTTAAGATCGAATTCCAGCTTCTTCTCGCCGAGCACCAGGCGCACCTTGCGGCAATAGGGCGAGAGCCAGAGATGGTAGAGCAACAGCATGCGACGCGCGACGGGCCTGTTGATGGGAAGCGGAGGCGTCGCGCAAAACGACGCCTCGACCCCTATAGACTCGTCCCGCCCGGACGGCAATTGCCCCAACACAGACCGGCGACGCCGCCCGCCGCAAAGCCCCGCAGGGCGGCGCGATTACTCCGCGGGAGTCGCCGCCGCCTGCGCGCCATTCAGCGTCAGTGGATGCGCGAGTTTCGGCACGATTTCGTGCGGCACAATGTGCCAGAACCGCTCGCGCGTTCGGGACCAGTCGGACAACAGCGCGTCGGCCCAAGTCGAATGGGTCTCACGATAATGCGCTTCAATATGCTCGCGGCAGACATCGGCCCAATGATCGGTGACCAACCGATGGACCGAAACGGCCTCCGGGTTCAGCCGGTGCATGAAGTCGTCATCCCGGTCATAGACGAAGGCCATGCCGCCGGTCATGCCGGCCGCGAAATTATCGCCGACCGAGCCGAGGATCACGGCGACGCCGCCGGTCATATATTCGCAGCCGTTCGAGCCGCAGCCCTCAATCACCGTCACTGCGCCGGAATTCCGCACGGCGAACCGCTCGCCCGCGCGCCCCGCCGCATAGAGCGAGCCGCCGGTCGCGCCATAGAGCACCGTGTTGCCGATAATGGTATTGTCCTGACTGGCGAGCGGGCTGACCGTGATCGGGCGCAGGACGATATCGCCGCCCGACAGGCCCTTGCCGACATAATCGTTGGCGTCGCCGAGGACTTCGAGCTTGAGCCCCTGCACCGCGAAGGCGCCCAGCGACTGCCCGGCCGAACCGCGCATGCGGACATGGATATGGCCCGGCGCCAGACCTTTCATCCCGAACTGGCGGGTGATCTTCGAGCTGAGCTTGGTGCCGATGGCCCGGTAGGTGTTCCGCACATTGTATTGCAATTGCATCTTCTCGCCGTCGCGGAAGAGCGCCTCAGCATCGTCGATCATCTTCGCATCGAGCGTTTCCGGCACCTCGTTCCGGCCCTGAAGCGTGCAATAGGCCGGACGACCGCCGGTGTCAGCGCGGACCAGAAGCGGGTTCAGATCGAGATCGTCGAGATGCTCCGCCCCTCGGCTGACCTGGGCCAGAAGGTCGGTCCGTCCGATCACTTCCTGCAAGGTGCGCACGCCGAGCCGGGCCAGGATCTCACGGACCTCCTCGGCGACGAAGCTAAACAGGTTCACGACCTTTTCCGGCGTGCCGCTGAACCGGTCGATCAGGCTTTGATCCTGGGTGCAGACCCCGACCGGGCAGGTGTTCGAATGGCACTGCCGGACCATGATGCAGCCCATGGCGATCAGGCTGGCGGTGCCCAGGCCGAACTCCTCGGCGCCCAACATCGCCGCCATCACCACGTCGCGTCCGGTGCGGATGCCGCCGTCGGCGCGCAGCCGAACCCGATGACGCAGACCGTTCAGCGACAGAACCTGATGCGCTTCCGACAGGCCCATTTCCCAGGGCAGGCCGGCGTATTTGATCGAGGTTTGCGGGCTGGCCCCGGTGCCGCCGGAATGGCCGCTGATCAGGATCACATCCGCATGGGCCTTGGCCACACCGGCGGCGATGGTGCCGATGCCGGCGCGCGCGACCAGCTTGACGCAGACCTTCGCCTCGGGATTGATCTGTTTCAGATCGTAGATCAGCTGCGCCAGATCCTCGATCGAATAGATATCATGATGCGGCGGCGGGCTGATCAGCGTCACGCCCTCGGTCGAGTTGCGCAGCTTGGCGATCAGTTTCGAGACCTTGAAACCGGGCAGTTGGCCGCCTTCGCCCGGCTTGGCGCCCTGCGCCATCTTGATCTCGATTTCCTTGCAATTGTTCAGATATTCCGCCGTCACGCCGAAGCGGCCGCTGGCCACCTGCTTGATCGCACTGGACGCGTTATCGCCGTTCGCGCGCGGCTTATAGCGTTCCGGATCCTCGCCGCCTTCGCCGGAATCAGAGCGCGCGCCGATCCGGTTCATGGCGATCGACAGGGTTTCGTGCGCGATCGGAGACAGCGCGCCGAGCGAGATCCCGGGCGCAACCAGACGTTTGCGAATCTCGGTGATCGATTCCACCTCGTCCACCGGGGCCGGCTCGCCGTCATAGTGGAAATCGATGAGATCGCGCAGGGTCACCGGATGGCGCGTCCGAATGCCTTCCGCATAGCGCTTGTAGATCGAATAGCTGTCGCTGGCGACGGCGGTCTGCAGCGTATGGATCAACTCGCCTTCCCAGGCATGCGCCTCGCCCCCGCGGCGATAGCGATAGAAACCGCCGACGGGCAGGGCGACGAAATCCTCGGAATAGCCGCGCTGATGCTGCTGGAAGACCTGGCGCTGAAGACCAGTCAGTCCGATCCCGGAAATCCGCGAGGGCAGGCCTGGGAAGAACTCCGCCACAAGGCTGCGCGACAGGCCGACCGCTTCGAAATTATAACCGCCGCGATAGGAACTGATGATTGAGATGCCCATCTTGGACATGATCTTCAGCAGCCCGTCGCCCACCGCCTTGCGGTAGCGCGCCAGCGCCGTTTCCAAATCCATCTCGCCAAACAGGCCTCGGCGATGCCGATCCGCAATGGCGTTCTCGGTCATATAAGCGTTCACGCAGGTTGCGCCGACGCCGATCAGGACGGCGTAGTAATGCACATCGAGGCATTCGCCGCTCTGCACTCCGATCGAGGCGAAGGTGCGCAACTGAGAATTCACCAGATGCGTATGCACCGCGCCGGCGGCCAGGATCATCGGGATGGCGCTGCGGCCAGTCCCCATATTCTGGTCGCTCAGCGCAATATGCACGGCCCCGCCGCGCACCGCGTCTTCGGCCTCGCGCTGGATGCGGTGAATATTGTCGCGCAGCGCCTGGGCGTCGTCGACGGCCTCGAAGGTGCAATCGATCCGCGCCGCCTGATCGCCGAAGCACGCCAGAACCCGCGCATATTCGGCGTTGGATAGGACGGGACTGTCGAGCTCGATGATGCGCAATTGGCTGGCGTCCTGGTCGAGGATATTGCCGAGATTGCTCAGCCGCGTCTTCAGGCTCATCACCGATCGTTCGCGCAAGGAATCGATCGGCGGATTGGTGACCTGACTGAAATTCTGCCGGAAGAAATGGTGCAAGCCGCGATATTGGTCCGACAGCACAGCCAACGGCGTGTCGTCGCCCATCGAGCCGGTCGCTTCCTTGCCGGTCTCCGACATCGGCTGCAAGATCAGCTCCAACTCCTCCAACGACCAGCCGAAGGCGACCATGCGGCGGCGCAATTCATCCCGGTCCAGCGTGGTGCGTTCCAAATGCGCCTGTGCTTCCGGCGCGGAGGCCGGCGGCAGATGTTGGGTCGTGGTGATATTCTTGACCCAATCGCCGAAAGGCTCCTTGCCGGCGACATAGTCCTTCAGTTCTTTGTCATGGAACAGCCGGCCGTTCTTGAGATCGACGCCGATCATCTGGCCCGGTCCGATCCGGCCCTTCTCGACCACGGTCTTCTCGTCGACCTTGACCATGCCGACTTCGGAGCCGACGACCAAGAGGCCGTCATCCGTCACCACATAGCGCATCGGACGCAAGCCGTTCCGGTCCAGCCCGGCGAGCGCCCAGCGGCCGCCATAGCCGCAGATTGCTGCGGGACCATCCCAAGGCTCCATGACGCCATTCGCGTATTTGTAAAAGTCCCGGTGGTTCTCAGGCACCGTATCGGACTGTTCCCAGGCTTCGGGAATCAACAGCGACTTCACCTCCGGTAGATCGCGCTTAGTCCGGACCATGGTCTCGAAAACCGCATCCAGCGCCGCTGAATCGGAGCTGCCAGGCTGTACGATCGGTTTGATGTCCTCGACATCGGGCCCCAGGATCGGATCGTCGAACCGTGTCTCGTGGCTGCGCATCCAATTCACATTGCCGAGCAGCGTGTTGATCTCGCCATTGTGGGCCAGCACCCGGAAAGGTTGCGCCAAGGGCCAAGCCGGGAAGGTGTTGGTCGAATAGCGCTGGTGATAGATCGCGAAATTGCTGACGAACAGCTCGTCGAGCAGGTCTGGATAGAAAGCGGTCAACTGCTCCGCCAGGAACAGGCCCTTGTAGATGATCGAGCGGCAGGACAGGGAGCAGATATAAGCGCCCTGCACGTTCTCGCGCAGGATCGCCTTTTCGATGCGGCGACGGATCACAAATAGGTCGGTCTCGAACATCGAGTCGCTGACATCGCGCGCGTTCTCGACCATGATCTGCTCGATCTCAGGCCGCGTCGCGTTGGCCTTCTCGCCGATGACGGCGACATCGACCGGCACCTGCCGCCAGCCATAGATCCGGTGGCCCCGACGCAGAATTTCAGTTTCGACGATCTGACGCACGCGCTCCTGCGCCGCCAGATCGGTGCGCGGCAGGAAGACCATCCCGACCGCGAGCAGACCCTCGCCCGGCTCGTGACCGGTGCGCCGGACATGACGCTTGAAGAATTCTTGCGGGATCTGGACATGGATGCCGGCCCCGTCGCCGGTCTTGCCGTCCGCATCCACCGCCCCGCGGTGCCAGAGCGCTTTCAGGGCTTGGACTCCAGCCTCGACCACGTCCCGGCGCGGCGAGCCGTCGATCGAGGCGACAAGGCCGACGCCGCAGGCGCTGGTCTCTTGTTCGGGCAGATACATGCCGTCGCGCGCCAATTTCTCCGCGTTCCGGCGATAGGTCTCGGTCCAGGCGTCCATTCTGTTTTCGCTCATGTCGATTCGCCTCCTATTCGGCGGCGGCCTGGACGGCCTTATCCTGGATGTAGGTGTGGATCGCGTCGGCGGCGTCGCGCCCATCGCGGATCGCCCAGACCACGAGGCTGGCGCCGCGCACGATGTCGCCGGCGGCGAAGACGCCCTCCATTTCCGTCATCTGGGTCTTGTGATCGACCCGGATCGTGCCCCAGCGTGTCACCGGCAATTGCTTCTGTCCGAACAGGGTCGGCAGGTCTTCCGGATCGAACCCGAGCGCCAGGATCGCAATGTCGCAGGCGTGATTCTCGGCGCTGCCTTCGACCGGGGTCGGGGTGCGCCGTCCGGTCGCGTCCGGCCGGCCCAGACGCATCTGATGGGCGCGCACCGCCGTCACCGCCTCGTCGCCGATGAAGGCCTCCGGCGCGGTCAGCCAGATGAACTGAACCCCTTCCTCTTCGGCGTTCTGAACCTCGCGCTGCGAGCCCGGCATGTTCACCCGGTCGCGGCGATAGAGGCATTTCACCGACTTGGCGCCCTGACGCACCGCCGTCCGCACGCAATCCATCGCCGTGTCGCCGCCGCCGATCACGACGATATCCTTGCCCTGCGCGTCCAGCGTGCCGTCATCGAACTCAGGCACATCGTCGCCCAGGCCCTTGCGGTTGCTGGCGGTGAGATAGGTCATGGCCGGGATGACGTTTCGCAGCCCGCGCCCCGGCGCCGCCAGTTCGCGCGCCTTGTAGACCCCGGTCGCGATCAGCACCGCGTCGTGCTTGGCGCGCAAATCATCGAATGTGACATCCTCGCCGATGGCGACGCCGAGATGAAACTGAACGCCGCTTTGCTCCAGCCATTCGGTTCGGCGCAGCACCACCTCTTTCTCAAGCTTGAAGTTCGGAATGCCGTAGATCATCAAACCGCCGACCCGGTCGTAGCGGTCATAGACATGCACCTGATGCCCTTTGCGGCGCAGCTTTTCCGCCGCCGCCAGGCCGCCCGGCCCGGCCCCGATCACCGCGACGGACGTGTCGCGTTCGACCGGCGGCACGATGGGTGTGATCCAGCCTTCCTCCCAAGCGGTGTCGGTGATGTATTTCTCGACCGACCCGATGGTGACCGCGCCGTGGCCCGATTGCTCGATCACGCAATTGCCTTCGCACAGCCGGTCCTGAGGACAGATCCGGCCGCAGATTTCCGGGAAGGTGTTGGTTTCGTTCGAGACCTCATAGGCCTCTTCCAACCGTCCCTCGGCGGTCAGTAACAGCCAGTCGGGGATGTTGTTATGCAGCGGACAGTGGATCTGGCAGAAAGGCACGCCGCATTGCGAGCAGCGGCCGGCCTGATCGCCGGCCGCGTCCGGCAAATAGCGGTCGTAGATTTCCTGAAAATCCGACCGGCGCGCCTCGATATCCCGCTTCGAGGGCGTTTCCTGCTCCAAATCGACGAATTTCAGCATTGCGTCGGTCGTCACCGAACCGCCCTCCGTAGCCAGTTTTGACGAGGTCGCGCCATCGTGCGCGTTTCCACCCCCAATCCCACGTCGCCCGGGCGATTATGAGGCTCGCCGTTTCTGCGGGAGGCGTTCTATACACAGCCCAGCGCAGCCTTGCCAGTGAAAAAACCATGAAAGGTCAATAAGTGCGACCTTTTTTCGACCTTCTAGCGCCGCGCTCAGCGCCGGCGAAGCCAAACCAATGCGGCGCCGCACAATTTAGTCGCATTTTCGTACTATTTGCCGTTTGCGCCAGCGACAAGGAAATTTGGCGCCAGCAGCGACTCAGGCGAGACTAAGACACTCGCATTCGATTGCAGCGCCTCGTGCGCCGCCGCCTTCTGGATTCCGCATGGTTCTGCTTCAGCTTTTTGTCTTGGCCCTGATCCAAGGCGTCACGGAATTCCTGCCGATCAGCTCGTCCGGCCATCTGGTTCTGGTGAGCGAAATCGCCTGTTGGCCGGATCAGGGCCTGCCCTTCGACATCGCGGTGCATGTCGGGACCTTAGGCGCGGTCATGGTCTATTTCTGGCGCGATATGGGGGCGCTTCTGGTCGGGTTCGGGCGTATTCTGACCCTGCGCGGCGGTCCGCCGGCGCGGCTGCTGGGCAATCTGGTCGTTGCGACCCTCCCCATTCTGATCGTTGGTTTTTTCTTCATCGATGAAATCGCCGTCCTCCTGCGCAGTGTCGAGGTGGTGGCCTGGACGACCATCGGTTTCGCGATCCTGCTCTGGGCGGCGGACCGGATCGGCATGACGGTCTGGCGCATCGACCATCTGACGCCGACCGCCGCGCTGGGTCTGGGCGTCGCCCAAGTTTTCGCCCTGATCCCCGGCGTCAGCCGCTCGGGCGTGACCATGACCGCCGCGCGCGCCCTGGGCATGGAGCGCCAGGATGCGGCGCGCTTTTCGCTCCTGATGTCGATCCCGACCATCCTCGGCGCGGCCGCGCTGTCCGGCTATGGCGCCTACGCGGCGGGCGAGACGGCGGTCACGCGCGATATGCTGCTGGCCGCCGCGGTGTCTTTCGTCACCGCCCTGCTCGCCATCGCCGTGATGATGCAGTGGTTGAAGCGCGCCGGCTTCGGGCCCTTCGTGCTCTATCGCCTCATTCTGGGGGCCGGCCTGCTCTATTGGGTTTATTTCACGCCGGGCCAGACCTTCTGCGGCTGAGGCCCCGTCCGCTCCCCTAAGACCGCACCGAGGTGAAGCGGCCGCCGGTCCGGTAGACATCCATGTAAGACGGCAGGACCGACTCGATCGGGGTTGGGGTGACGCCCAGCGCCTCGAGACCTTCCGCGCCTTCGGAGACGATATTGTCGCGCTTCAGCATCTTCACCTGATCGCGGGTCAGAAGCGGCTTGGGCAACAGTTCGAAGACCGCGCCCTGCAGGCTGGCCAGCCAGAACGGGATCGAGACCAGGGGCGTGTTCCGGTTCACGTAATGCAGCATGGTCTGCAGCAAGGCGCGGAAACTGCGCACGGCGGGGCCGCCCAGCTCATAGACCTTGCCTCGATGCTCCGGCTGGCTCAGCGCCGCCAGGGTCGCGCGCGCCACATCGCCGACATAGACCGGCTGGAAAAGCGTCCCGCCGCCGCCGATCAGCGGCAAGGCCGGCGCGGTCTGGGCCATCGCCGCGAACCGATTGAAGAAATCGTCGCCCGGCCCGAAGACGATGCTGGGCCGCAGGATCACCGCGTCGGGGAAGGCCGCGCGCACCGCCGCCTCGCCCTGGCCCTTGCTGCGGGCGTAATGGGCGTCGGAGTGGATATCGGCGCCGATCGCCGACATCTGCACGAAATCGCGCGCGCCGGCGGCGGCGGCCGCTTCGGCGACGCTTTTGGCCCCGGCCGCATGCACCGCGTCGAAACTCTGACCGCCGGCCTGAAACAACACGCCGACCAGATTGACCACCGCATCCGCGCCCTCCACGGCGGCGGCGACGCTGGCGGGATTTCGGATATTCGCCTGGATCGGCGTGATCTGCCCGACCTCACCCATCGGCTTCAGGCTAAGCGCCGCCTCCGGATCGCGCACCGCGACCCGCACTTTGGCCCCGGCCTTGGCCAGTTCCTGAGTGATCGCACGACCGAGAAATCCCGAGCCGCCAAAGACAGTGACCAGATTCGGCGTCGACATGCTTTCCGCGTCTCCGAGCCATGACAGATTGCGTGACCAGCCCTTCGGCGGCCTCCGCCCCGGTTATAGAAGCGCGCCCGCCCGCCGCCAACGCTCAATTCCCGGGCCAGCGTCGTTAATAGGGTTTTTCATCGGGGATTTTCATCGCGTGTTTTCGCCGATCTCCGGCTTGACTTTGCCCGCGCCGTCTTGGATATCCAGCGCCGTGGTGCGCCCAGGTGGCGGAATTGGTAGACGCGCTGGCTTCAGGTGCCAGTGGCCGTATGGTCGTGGAAGTTCGAGTCTTCTCCTGGGCACCAAACTCCCCGACATTTTGGCGGTTCTTCCAGCGGCGTGAAGGCCAGCCGCTCGGCCCTTTGGGCGCGATTTCTATCGCAGTCGCCCCGGACTTGATCCGAGGCCCATGGTCGGACGCGATCGATTCTGGCGCGATGGTCGATTTGGCGTTCGCGGCCCAGAATCGCCGAAATCTCACCGCACTTCCAACACCATCTGCTGACACTTAACCGGAGGCTGTTCCCACCAAACTGTCGTAAGCATCAAGGGAGCTTGAGCGTGTCCAGTTTCTGCGGCTGTCGTCGGCTGTCTAACAGGATCCAAGCGCTCGGCGCCGTGCTTTTGGCATGGGCGCTTCTTTTTGGCTTTCCCTGCACCAGTATGGCGCAGATGCCGACGAGCGCGCGCGCCGCCATAGCGATGCAAGAGACCGAACCGAGAATGCGTCGGGAGGTCGCTGCTGCGGGCTTCGCTATCGGCGCCCCGATCCATCTTCGAATCTTTAAGGAAGAGGAAACGCTTGAAGTCTGGCTGCAAGATGGCGAGAGCTTTCGGCGCTTCAAAACCTACGAGATTTGCGCCTATTCCGGCGATCCGGGGCCGAAGCTTCAGGAGGGCGACGGTCAATCGCCCGAAGGCTTCTATTCGGTCGAGCCGGCCAGCTTTAATCCTCAAAGCGCCTACCATCTTTCCTTCAATCTCGGCTTCCCCAACGCCTATGATCGAGCGCACGGCCGCACCGGCAGTTTCCTGATGGTGCATGGCGATTGCCTTTCAGTCGGCTGTTTCGCCATGGCGAAGCGGTTCTTGCCTTTCGGTCGGGATCTAAACGATCCGATTGAGGAACTCTGGTTCTTGGCCCACGCGGCGTTCTCGGGGGGCCAGGATCGCTTCCATGTTCATATCCTTCCCTTTCGGATGACCGATGCGGCTCTGCAGCGCTATGCGGAGTCGCCCTGGGCGGATTACTGGCGCAATTTGCGCGAGGGATACGACATCTTCGAACAAACGAGGCGGCCGCCGACGGTGAGCCTTCGGAACAAGCGCTACGTTTTCAACAGCGATTGATCTTTTCAATCATCCAGGTCGCCTCTCTCACCCCTCCAAACTGGCCCCACGCGCCATACATGTGTAGGGATAGCGCACAGCTAAAAGGCGGCAGAGCGGCGGCGAGGCGGGCGGCGAAACGGGCGTCTTGGGGGGCGCACGGACAGGAGTATTGGGTTGAGCATTCATTATTATCGCGACGATCTGCCGGATGGGCTGGAATTGGGGCCGGTGCTGGCGATCGATACAGAGACCCAGGGGCTGAATCTGCAGCGCGACCGGCTGTGCGTGATTCAATTGTCGGACGGCGACGGCATCTGCCATGTGGTGCATTTCCCGACCGCCGATTACGCCGCGCCCAACCTGAAACGACTTCTCGCCGATCCCGAGACCCTGAAAATCCTGCAATACGCCCGCTTCGACGTGGCCGTGATAAAGCGCCATCTGGGGATCGTGTTGAGCCCGCTCTATTGCACCAAGATCGCGTCCAAGCTGGTGCGGACCTATACCGACCGGCACGGGCTGGGCGTGCTGTGCCGAGAACTGCTCGGCGTCGATCTCTCGAAACAGCAGCAATCGTCGGATTGGGCGGCGGCGGACCTGACCGAGGCGCAGCTGACCTATGCGGCGCATGACGTGCTCTATCTGCACCGGCTGAAAGAAAAACTCGACGCGATGCTGGAGCGCGAAGGCCGGGTCGCGCTGGCGCAGGCCTGTTTCGATTTCATCCCGACCCGCGCCGAGTTGGATCTGCACGGCTGGGGCGATGTGGATATCTTCTCCCATGCCTAAACCCCTCGCCCCGCCGAAAGAGTTGGCCCAACACAACGCCGATATCGAGGCCGCGCGCGCGGTCCTGACCATGGAGAGCGACGCGGTCCTGGCCTTGGCGGACAGTCTGGACGCGCGCTTTGCCGAGGCGGTCAGCCTGCTGAGCCGCGCCACGGGGCGGGTCATCGTCACCGGCATGGGCAAGAGCGGCCATGTCGCCCGCAAGATCGCCGCCACCCTGGCCTCGACTGGCGCGCCCAGCCATTACGTCCATCCGGCCGAAGCGAGCCATGGCGATCTCGGCATGATCACCGCCGCCGACGTGGTGCTGGCGCTATCGAATTCCGGCGAGACCAAGGAACTCTCGGACCTGCTGCAACATTGCCGGCGTTTCACGATCCCGCTGCTGGCGATCACCGGGCGCGCCGACAGCACGCTGGCCCAACATGCGGATGTCGCCCTGATCACCCCGGACATGCCGGAAGCGGGGACGATGGGTCTGGCCCCGACCACTTCGACCACCGTCGCGATGGCGCTGGGCGACGCCCTGGCGGTGGCGCTGTTAGAGCGGTCGGGCTTCACCGCGTCTGATTTCGGCGTGCTGCATCCAGGCGGCAAGCTCGGCCGGCAATTGCTGCGCGTCTCCGAACTGATGCATACCGGCGCCGAAATGCCGCTGATCGAGGGCCAGGCGAAGATGAGCGACGCCTTGATCCGGCTGACCGGCAAGCGCTTCGGCTGCATCGGCGTCGTCGATCCGGCGGGCGCCTTCATCGGCATGATCACGGACGGCGACCTGCGCCGCCATATGGGCCCCGAGATGCTCGAACAATCCGCCGCCGAGATCATGACCAAAACGCCGATGACGGTCTCGCCGGACGATCTGGCGATGGAAGTGCTGGCGCGCATGAATGCGCGGACCATCGTCTCGGTCTTCGCCGTCGAAGACGACCGGGCGGTCGGCATTCTGCACTTGCACGACATGATACAGGCGGGAATAACCTAGCAACGCGAAGGGGCGCGTCGACGATGGCGCGGCCCGAACGGCCAACGCCTGATTGCTCGAGGTTCGATGGCTTCTTTGCCGCCCATGACAGATAGCGCGCAGACTGATGCGCCGGATAATGCGCCACGTAATGCGCCGACCGGCCGCCAACCCGGCCCGCAGCCGGGGCCGCCTACGGGTTTGGCGAGCGCCGGCGTCGCTGACGCCCCGGACTCCGCCAGGGTGCAGATTCCGCTCGGCGCGCGCAGCACAAGGATCGATCCGACCTATGGCCGCATCGTCCAGTTTCTAAAGGTAGCCCTGCCGACCGTCGCCGTTCTGCTCATCGGCCTCTTGCTCGCCTGGCCGCAGATTTCCGAACACGCCTCCGATCTGATCCCCAGCATTCTGGACACCGCTTCAATCGACTCCATGCAGGTCGCCAATGCGCGCTACCAAGGCGTCGACGATCAGAACCAGCCCTATATCGTCACCGCCGACACCGTGCGTCAGACCAGCGTCGACTCGCCCGAATTCCTGCTCGACGGCCCGAAGGCGGACATCGCCCTGAAGGACGAAAGCTGGGCGGCTCTGACCGCACTGGAAGGGGTCTTCGACCGGGAACGCCAGATCCTCATCCTCGAAGGCGATGTCAGCCTGTTTCACGATCTCGGCTATGAATTCAAAACCGACAATGCGATCGTCGATATCGCAGCCGGGGAGGCGAGCGGCGATTCCCCTGTCCAGGGCCAAGGCCCGTTTGGCGAGGTCGACGCGGAAGGGTTTCGAATCTTCGAGAAAGGCGCCCGGGTCGTGTTGACCGGCAAGACCAAACTGGTGATCAATCCCTAGGCGTATCCGGCCTTGGGTCCGGGAAAGGCAGGGCCACTTCTGGCTCGGCGCTCAGTTGCGAGAATGACAGCGAAGACAATGCCAATCCTACGCCCTGTCCGACCGGCGCCGCTTGTGGCGGCCGCCGCGCTCGCGCTGCTGTTGGCGGCCGCGGCGAGCCCCGCGGCCGCCCAATCGGGACCCTTCAGCGGCGCGTCGGCGGACGGCGACGGGGACCAGGCGCCGATCGAGATCGAGGCGGAGGACGGCATTGAATGGCTGCGCGACGCCAAGCGCTATATCGCGCGCGGCGACGCCACAGCCACCCGTCAGGGCGTGACCGTCCGGGCGGATACCTTGACCGCCTATTACCGGGGCGGCGAGGACGGCGAACGCCAGGTGATCTTCCGCATCGACGCGGACGCCAATGTCACCATCACACAAGGCGAAACCCAGGCGATCGGGGATAAGGGCGTCTACCATGTCGAAAGGAAGGTCGCGGTTCTGGTCGGCGAGGATTTGAAGCTGATCGGCGAGGAGGCGACGATCACCGCCGAAGAGTCTCTGGAATATTGGGAAGAACGGCAATTGGCCGTCGCGCGCGGCGACGCCACCATCTTCCAGGAAGGCAACCGGCTGGTCGCCGATATCCTGACCGCCTATATCCGGCCCGGCGAAGACGGCAAGACCGAAATTACGCGCATCGACGCTTTGGGCGGCGTTCATATCTCGACCGGGCAAGAGATCGTGCGCGGGGCCGAAGGCGTCTATAACGTGCCGGAAGAAGTCGCTACGGTCTGCGGGTCGGTGAAAATCACGCGCGGCGAAAACCAGCTGAATGGCGAATGCGCCGTCGTCGATATGAAGACCGGCCGGTCGCGCCTGTCCGGCGCTGAGGGCGGCGGTCGCGTCAAAGGCCTGATATTACCGACGGAATAGCCGCTGGCATGGCTTGACCGCCTCCATCCCGAGCACGACCTATATGAAGGTTACGCGGATCGGGCGACCCTGGCGTCTTGGTTTCCCGGTCGAACTGGGCTACCACTCCCAGCGTGATGCAAAATTCATTCCTGAAGCGCCGGAGCTCTCCAGATCGGAATACCGCGCGCGTCGAAGCCTCCCTGAGCCGTCGTGCGTTTGGGCGTCAGGCAGTCTAAGGAACGTATGAGCGATAACGACACCACACCGCCGGAACAACCCGGACCCGACTCGCGCCAGGATACGGCGACAGAGGGCGGGTCGGCGGCCATGCGGCTCTATCGCCGCTCGGCGCGGCTGACTCGCCGTCGCTCTGGGGAAGAAGAGAGCGCGGAGTCAGCCTCTGACGAGGCTTGGATCGAACCGCCCCCGCCGCCAAGCGGCGCCCATGCGCATAGGCCGGCGGATCGAACGATTGAACCGGAAGAGCGCCGGACTGAGCCGAACCGAACAATCGAGGCCCCGATCCACGCCGCGCCAAATGCGGCGTCCAGCGACCCAAGGCAGGCGCGCCCATCCGAAGACCCGTCCAAAATCGCCGACCTGACCGATCACGCCGCCAGAAAGGAAGCGGCGCGGATCGAGGCGATGCAGGCCCGATCGGCCCCACGCATCGTCACGCGCAACAGCGGTTTGGAAGTCCGATCCCTCGGCAAGCAGTACAAGAAACGGCCGGTCCTGCGGGACGTGTCGCTCAGCGTTCAGCGCGGCGAGGCGGTCGGTCTGCTGGGGCCGAACGGCGCCGGCAAGACGACCTGCTTCTACGTCATCACCGGCCTGATTTCCGCCGATTACGGCGAGATTTTTTTGGACGGGCAAGACATCACCGAATTGCCGATGTATCGCCGGGCGCGTTTAGGCGTCGGTTATCTGCCGCAGGAAGCGTCGATTTTCCGCGGCCTGACGGTCGAGCAGAATATCCGCGCCGTCTTGGAACTGGTCGAGAAGAGGGCGGACCCACGGGAAGCCATCCTCGACGCCCTCTTGGCCGAGTTCTCGATCAGCCATCTTCGGCGTACGCCGGCCATCGCGCTGTCGGGCGGCGAGCGGCGGCGGCTGGAAATCGCCCGCGCCTTGGCGACCCAGCCGAATTTTATCCTGCTCGACGAGCCCTTGGCGGGGATCGACCCGATCGCCGTGCATGACATCCGCGAATTGGTGCGCCACCTGAAAGATCGCGGCATCGGCGTCTTGATCACCGATCACAATGTCCGCGAGACCCTGGATATCGTCGACCGCGCCTACATTCTGCATGACGGCGGCGTTCTGATGGAAGGCCGGCCGGAGGATATCGTCGCCAACGAGGATGTCCGCCGGGTTTATTTGGGCGACCGGTTCACGCTTTAAGCGGCGCCGAGAAGTCCCGGTCCAATGGCGCTCACCCCCCGTCTCGATCTTCGCCAGAGCCAGAATCTGGTGATGACGCCGCAGCTGCAGCAGGCGATCAAACTGCTGCAGTTGAGCAATATCGAGGTGACGGCCTTTGTCGAGGAAGAGCTTGAGCGCAATCCAATGCTTGAGCGCGACGAGGGGCAACAGGATCCGCAGCGCGAACAAAGCGCCGGAGATGCGGGCGGAGACCCGCCCGATCCGAACGCTGAACGCCTGGCCGAACGAATCGACACGCTGGACCGGCTGCAGCCGGATTCGATGGCGGCGGGTGACGAGGCGCCGCTCGATTCCGACTATTCCAACGATTATGACGGGGAGATCGCCGGCCCCGGCGCCGAGGCGCCCATCGGCGCGACGCAAACCGGCGCGGCGGAGGGGCCCGGCGAGTCGCAAATGTGGAGCGGCGTGTCCGCCGGCGGCGGCTTTGACGGCGATGGCGGCGATTTTGAGAGTACGCTGTCGGGCGGGCTTTCCTTGCGCGATCATCTGCTGGAACAGCTCTCCGTCGACGTGTCCGACGTGCGAGAGCGGATCATCGGCTCGGCCCTGATCGATATGCTGGACGAATCCGGTTGGATCACCACCGAGCTGGCGCAGATCGCCGAGATGCTGGGCTGCGCGGCGGACGAGGTTGAGCAGGTCTTGCTGAAAATGCAGTTCTTCGACCCGCCCGGCCTGTTCGCGCGCGACCTCAAGGAATGTCTGGCGCTGCAATTGCGCGACAAGAACAGGCTCGATCCGGCGATGCAGAAACTGTTGGAACACCTGCATCTCTTGGCCGCGCGCGATGGCAAGGCCCTGATGCGCGTTTGTGGCGTGGACGCCGAGGATTTGGCCGAGATGGCGGCGGAGATCCGCGCTTTGAATCCGAAACCGGCGACGCTGTTCGACGATACGCTGGCCCAGCCGGTGACGCCGGACGTCTTGATCCGCCGGGCGGAGAACGGCGAATGGCTTGTCGAGCTGAACCCGGAAACCATGCCCCGCGTGCTGGTCAATGACAGCTATTTCGCCCGCGTCAGCCGCGACGCCCTGAGCAAACCGGATACCGAATACCTGACCGAACGGTATCAGACCGCGAATTGGCTGGTGAAGTCGCTGCATCAGCGCGCGACCACGATCATCAAGGTCGCCGGCGAGATCGTCCGGCAACAGCACGCTTTCTTCGATCATGGGGTCAGCCATCTGCGGCCGCTGGTGCTGCGGGACATCGCCGAGGCGATCGAAATGCACGAAAGCACGGTCAGCCGGGTCACCAGCAACAAATTCATGGCGACGCCGCGCGGGTTGTATGAGCTGAAATACTTTTTCACCTCGGCGATTTCGGGCGTCGCCGGTGATTCGCACTCCGCCGAATCGGTGCGGCACCGGATCAAGGCGCTGATCGACGCGGAACAGCCCAAAAAGATCCTCAGCGACGACAAGATCGTCGACATCCTGCGTGAGGACGGGATCGATATCGCGCGGCGCACGGTCGCCAAATACCGAGAAGCGATGCGGATACCCTCATCCGTGCAGCGCCGGCGGGAGAAATCCGGCGCCCTCTAGCGGGATCGGCGCTTGTCAGGCCGGAACTAATTGGCGCACACTTAGGGTAAGGGTAGACAGCCCGTCGGGAGACGCGCACGCGACAACGGCGGGCGCTCACGGCGCGGCTGGGTGCGGCGTTTTCCGAGCCCTTGACGCACAGTCACGGTCTCCGTACGTTCCCGCCGCCGCCGATGGTTGGGCTTGGTCGCCAATCAGCCGAGAAGGGGGCGCAATGTCCGGACTTCAACAGTCAAAACCGGTTCGGACGGACCGCGCGGCGAGATTTCTGAAGACAGCGACGTCTTGAACGGCGGTGGGGCCTCCCAGCGCCGGTGAGGCGAGCGCGGCTATCGTGCACGCACGAGTGACAAGAGGGTAGTGGATCGGCATGCATCTTTCGATTTCCGGCAAAGGCCTTGACGTTGGCGACGCGCTCAGCGCCCATATCGAATCCGCGCTGCCTGCGGCGGTGACGAAATATTTCGACAACACCACCGACAGCAGCGTCACCATGTCCAAGCGCGGTCACGAATTCCGCGCCGACATTCAGGTCCATGTCTCGAAACGGATCATGGTCCAGGGTCTGGGACATGGCGGCGACGCCTACGCCGCCTTCGAAGAGGCGCTGGAGCATGTCGCGAAGCGGCTGCGGCGCTACAAACGGCGCCTGAAAGATCATCATCAGGGGGCCGAGCGGGAAATCCTGCAGGCGCAGCAATATATCCTGGCCCCGGAGCCGGACGCGGAGGATGACGAGGCGGACAGCGGCGCCGAGGCTGGGGATCAGCCGGTGATCGTCGCCGAAACCACGGCCGAAATCGAAACCCTATCGGTCAGCGACGCGGTGATGCGCATGGATCTGTCCGGCGCGCCGGCGCTGATGTTTCGAAGCGCGAATCATGGTGGGTTGAACATGGTTTATGTCCGCTCGGACGGGAATATCGGCTGGGTCGACCCGACCAATAAATAGAACGCTCTTCAGGCGTTCAGTATCGCTTGAACGACATCGCGTAAATTGTTCCAATTGGGCGCGCGGCGGATGGTCCGCGTACCCTGATGAGGTTGCTAGGAATGGACATTTCAGACTTGTTGGCCCCGGACGCAGTGGTTCCGAAACTCTCCGCCAGCTCGAAAAAACAAGTCCTTCAGGAACTGTCTCGGCGCGCACATATCGCCTTCGGTCTGGACGAACGGAAGGTCTTCGACACGCTGCTGGAGCGCGAGCGGCTTGGCACGACCGGCGTCGGGGCCGGCATCGCCATCCCGCACGGCAAGCTCGCCGATATCGACCGGCCCTGCGGTCTGTTCGCCAAACTGGACAAGCCCGTCGAGTTCGATGCGATCGACGACCGTCCTGTCGATCTGGTCTTCTTGCTTCTGGCGCCGGAAGGGGCGGGGGCGGATCACCTGAAGGCCCTGGCCCGGGTCTCGCGCCTTTTGCGCGACCAGACGACCTGCCAGAAGCTGCGCGGCACCGAATCGCCCGATGCGCTCTACGCGTTGTTGACCGAACCGGCCACCACCGCCTCCGCCGCCTGACACCTTATCATTTTGATATCGAAATAGGCTGAGCCGGTCTAGCGACCGGTCCGGGCGCCTTGTGTCTTGCACAACGGCGCGACTCAGGCCATTTTAGACCGGTCTCGTAATGATTATGCGCGTGGCCGCGCACCCGGATAGAGACCGGAAACGGTGGCGAAAATGACCCTGTCCAACAGCCAGGCGCTGGCGATTTGGCGCGGCGCCATGGTGGAGAGCGTACGCCGCGACGCGCCGGACCTATCAGCGCGGCAGATGGCGGTTCTGACCACTGTCTATATGGAGCCGCCGCCGCATACGGTGCGCGCCCTGGCCGGAGCGCTGAACGTTTCGAAACCGGCGATAACAAGGGCGCTGGACCGATTGTCGGAGTTGGGCATGGTTCGGCGCAAGACCGATGAGAACGACCGCCGCTCGGTATTGATCCAGCGTACGGTGAAAGGCAGCGTCTATTTGACCGAATTCGCTGAACTGATTGTCGGCGCTTCCGAGAAGGCCTCCGGCTGAGCGATCCTGATCGCAGGCGGCGCTACATGCCGACCACGCCGGACTCCACCGCCTCCATGTCGAAAGCCGCGGCCATCAGCGCCTTGGTGTAGGGATCGGACGGGGCGTCGAAAATCGTCGCCGCCGGCCCATGTTCGACGACCCGGCCCTGGCGCATCACCATGACCTCGTCCGCCATCGCCCGCACCACCTTCAGATCGTGGCTGATGAACAGATAAGCGAGTCGGTGGCGCTCCTGCAGCGCGCGCAACAGATCGACGATCTGCGCCTGCACCGACATATCCAGCGCCGATGTCGGCTCGTCCAACACGATAAAGCGCGGTTTCAGAACCAGCGCCCGCGCGATGGCGATCCGTTGCCGTTGGCCGCCGCTAAACTCATGCGGATAGCGATGTCGCGCGGCGGGATCGAGTTGGACCTCTTCCAAGGCGTCGACGACCAGCGCGTCACGCGCCGCGGAGTCGCCGCCGAGGCCGTGCACTTTCAGACCTTCTTCGATGATTTCGCCGACCGACATGCGCGGGCTGAGGCTGCCATAGGGGTCCTGGAAGACGACCTGGATCTCCCGCCGCAACGGCCGCAGGGCGCTGGGCGACAGGGCGCGCAGGTCCTGGCCGTCGAAACTGATCTCGCCTTCCGAAGATTGCAGCCGCAAGAGCGCCATCCCGAGCGTCGTCTTGCCGGAGCCTGATTCGCCGACGACGCCGAGGGTCTGGCCCTCGCGGATCGTCACATCAATCCCGTCGACCGCCTTGATGTGGTCGACCGTGCGCCGGAATACGCCTCGCTTGATCGGGAACCAGACTTTCACCTCCGATGCGTCCATCACCACCGGCGCGTCCGGCGCGACCGGCGCCTTCCTTCCTTTCGGCTGCGCCGCTAGCAAGCGCTGGGTATAGGGGTCGCGCGGCGTCTCGAAGACCGCCTTCGTCGGGCCATGCTCGACGATCCGGCCCTGATTCATCACACAGACCCGGTCGGCCATGCGCCGCACGATCCCCAGATCATGGGTGATGAACAGCATCGCCATGCCGAACTTCGACTGCAGATCCTTGAGCAGTTTCAGGATTTGCGCCTGGATCGTCACATCCAGCGCCGTCGTCGGTTCGTCGGCGATGAGGAGTTCCGGTTCGTTCGCCAACGCCATCGCGATCATCACCCGCTGCCGCTGACCGCCGGACAGCTCATGGGGGAAGGAGCCGAGGCGCTGTTCGGGATCGCGGATGCCGACCAGATCGAGCAATTCCAACACGCGCGGCCGGGCGCTGGCGGCGTTCATGCCCTTATGGATGATCAGGCTCTCGCGGATCTGCTTCTCCACCGTGTGCAGCGGGTTGAGGCTGGTCATCGGCTCCTGGAAGATCATCGAAATCCGGTCGCCTCGAATGTCGCGCAGCACCTTCTCCGGCGCGCCGATCACCTCTTGCCCATGGAACCGGATTGACCCTGTGGGGTGGCTCGCGGCCGGGTAGGGCAGCAGTTGGAGCACCGACAAGGCGGAGACCGACTTTCCGGAGCCCGACTCGCCGACCAGACCCAGGGTCTCGCCCTTGGCGATCGAAAAGCTGGCGCCGTCCACCGCCAGCGCGGCGTCATCGCCGGCGCGAAAGGCGACGCTTAGATCGGTCACGTCAAGCAGGGGGTCGCTCACCGTCTGATACCCTTTTCATACTCTTGAGCCCGGCCGGTCAGCCGAGCGATTTACGCGGGTCGAAGGCGTCGCGCACCGCCTCGCCGATGAAGATCAGCAGGGTCATCATCACCCCAACCGTGAAGAATGCGGTCAGCCCGAGCCAGGGCGCCTGAAGGTTATTTTTACCCTGCTTGATTAGTTCGCCCAGAGACGGCGAGCCTGGCGGAAGGCCGAAGCCCAGGAAATCCAGAGAAGCCAGCGAGACGACGGCCCCGCTCAGCACAAACGGCATGAAGGTCAGGGTGGCGACCATGGCGTTCGGCAGGATATGACGCAGCATGATCACTCCGTTTGACACGCCGAGCGCGCGCGAAGCCCGCACGAAATCGAGATTGCGCGCTCGCAACGTCTCAGCCCGCACCGGGCCGACGAACCCGGTCCAGCCGAACGCCACCATGATCCCCAAGAGCCACCAGAAATTCGGCTGCACGATGCTGGCCAGGATGATCAAGAGATAGAGCGTCGGCAGACTGACCCAGACCTCGATCACCCGCTGACCCAGCAAGTCCGTCAACCCGCCGAAGAACCCCTGCGCCAAGCCGACGGCGACTCCGATCACGCCGGTAAAGAAGACCAGCGCCAAGCCGAACAGGACGGAAATCCGGAACCCGTAAATCATGCGCGCCAAGACGTCGCGCGCCTGATCGTCGGTGCCCAGCCAATGTTTCGAATCGGGCGCCGTTGGGGCCGGACCCGGCAAGTCGAGCACTTGGTTGCGGTAGCTGTAGGGCACGAGCGGCCAGAGCATCCATCCCTTCTCCAGGATCAGCTCCTGCACCTCAGGGTCCTTATACTCCGCTTCGGTCTCGAAGAACCCGCCGAAGGCAGTCTCCGGGATGGTCTGAACAACCGGGAAATAGAAGGCGCCGTCATACTGAACCAGGATCGGCCGATCATTGGCGATAAGCTCGGCGAACAGCGACAGAACGAACAAAGCGAGGAAAATCCAGAGCGACCAGAAACCGCGCCGATTGGCGACGAAGGCGCCGAGGCGGCGATGCGCGACCGGCGTGATCTTAAAGCCGAGGAACCGATACTGCACCCGGCCGGGAGACGGCGCCGCCTCGGCCACGCGCGGCGCGTCCTCAATCTCAGGCGGGTCCTGCAGCGCGACGCTCATGGCTCAGCCCCGCGCCTCGAAATCGATCCGTGGATCGACCAGCGTGTAGGTGATGTCGCTGATCAGGTTCAGCAGCAATCCGATTAGGGTGAAGAAATACAGGCTGGCGAACATCACCGGATAATCGCGATCGATTGCCGCCTGGAAGCCCAAAAGGCCCAGCCCGTCCAAGGAGAAGATCACCTCGATCAGCAGCGCGCCGGTAAACAGGATGCCGATGAAGGCGCCCGGAAAGCCGGCGATCACAATCAGCATGGCGTTGCGGAAGACGTGGCCATAGAGGACCGCTTTTTCTTCCAGGCCTTTCGCGCGGGCGGTGATCACATATTGCTTGCCGATTTCTTCCAGGAAGCTGTTCTTGGTCAGCATGGTCAACCCGGCGAACGCGCCGATCACCATGGACAGGACCGGCAAGGCCATATGCCAGAGATAGTCCAGCACTTGTTGGATCGGCGACAGCTCGTCGAAATTCTCCGACACCAGGCCGCGCAACGGAAACAGATCGAAATAGCGGCCGCCGGCGAACAACACGATCAGCAGCACAGCGAATAGGAAACTGGGGATCGCGTAACCGACGATGATCACGCTGCTGGTCCAAAGGTCGAAGCGCTCGCCGTCCCGCACCGCCTTGGCGATGCCCAGCGGAATCGAGACCAGATAGGTGATCAGGGTGGTCCAAAGGCCGAGCGAGATCGAGACCGGCAGCTTGTCGATCACCAGATCGACGACGCGCCGGTCCTGGAAATAGCTCTCGCCGAAATCGAACATCAGATATTGGCCCATCATCGTGATGAACCGTTCATGCAGGGGCTTATCGAACCCGAATTGTTTCTCGAGTTGGGCGACGAAATCCGGGTCCAAGCCACGGGAGCCACGCGACTGGCCCGGTTCTTCCGTTCCGCCGGCCGAATCGCCGCCGCCGACGAAATCGCCTTCGCCGGTGGTGACCCGCGACAGCGCGCCCACGGCCGTGCCTTCGATCTCCGCCAGGATGCGGTCGATCGGCCCGCCCGGCGCCGCCTGGATGATCAAGAAGCTCAACAACATCACGCCGATCAGGGTCGGCACGATCAGCAACAGGCGGCGGATGATATAGGCGAGCAAAGGCTAGGTCCGACGGTTGGACGCGGTTTCCGGCGCGATCATCGGGCCGCTAATTGCTGCGGCTTCCGCGCGCCAGGGCCGCGTCTTTTTCCGGATCAATCCACCAAGCGCCTGTCACGACGCCGCTTTTGGGGATCGTCTCAGGCATGCCGAACCGGTTCCAGAAGGCCAGGCGATCCGTTTCGCCATGATACATCGGCACCAGGAAATGGTTCCACAGCAATACCCGATCCAAGGCGCGGGTGCGGGTGATCAGCGCCTCTCGGTCCGGCGCGGCGATCACATTCTCGATCAGGCTGTCGATGGCCGGATCCTTAATGCCGATCAGGTTCCGGCTGCCTTCGCGATCAGCAGCGGCGGAGCCCCAATAGTCGCGTTGCTCATTTCCGGGTGAATCGGACTGCGCAAAACCTGCGACCGTAACGTCGAAATCAAAAGTGTCCAGCAAGCGTCGGTATTGGGCGTCATCAACCACGCGTAGGGTCGCCGCAATACCCAAACGCTCTAAACCGCGCACCCAGGCTTGGCTGTGCGGCGCCAGGGTTTCAGAGCGAAGCAGGATTTCGAAACGCAGCGGCTCGCCAGTTTCACCATCGGTCAACGCGCCGTCCTGGATCGTCCAGCCGGCGTCTCTCAACAGCTCCGCCGCCGTGCGCAAATTGGTCCGATTGCGGCCGCTGCCGTCTGTCGAGGGCGGCTGATAGGTTTCCGTGAAGACGCGCTCTGGGATCTGGCCCCGCAAAGGCTCCAGGATTTCCAACTCCGCCTCGGACGGGAGGCCAACGGCGGACAATTCATGATTATCGAAATAGCTGTCGGTCCGCTTATAGGCGTCATACATGATGGTCTTGTTGACCCATTCATAGTCCCAGGCGTAGGCCAAGGCCTCGCGCACGACCGGGTCTTGAAATTTCGGCTTGCGCAAGTTGAAAGCGAAACCCTGCATCGGAGCGACCCGTTCATGCGGGAATTCTGCTCGTTGCATCGCGCCGTTTGTGACAGCGGGAATGTTGAAGGCGGTCGCCCATTCCTTCGCGCTGTTCTCGGCCCAGAGGTCTATGGCGCCCGCCTTGAACGCCTCGCGCGAAATCGTGCGGTCCCGATAGAAGTCGTAGCGCACCGTATCGAAATTATCCAAACCGACATTCACCGGCAGGTCCTGCGCCCAATAGTCTTCGACCCGCTCGTAGGTGATGGACTTGCCTGGATTGACGGCGGAAATGCGGTAGGCGCCGCTGCCGAGCGGCGGCTCGAGGGTCGTCTTATCAAAGTCGCGCTCTTCCCAATAATGCTTGGGCAGAACCAGCACCTGCCCCAGGATCAGAGGCATTTCCTTATTCTCGCCCTCCTTCAGCACGAAGCGAACGGTGTGATCGTCCGGGGTTTCGACGCGTTCGACCGCGGCGTAATAGAAGCGATAGAAGGGCCGCCCCTTCTCCAGCAAGGTCTGGAACGTCCAGGCCACATCCTCGGACGTAATCGGGTGGCCGTCATGGAATCGCGCTTCGGGCCGCAATTTGAACTCGACCCAGGATTCATCGTCGGGAACTTCGATGGTCTCCGCGATCAGGCCGTACATGGCGCTGTCTTCGTCGCTGACCTGGCTCATCAGGCTCTCATAGATCCGCCCCAGCCCGACCGCCGGATTGCCGCGGACAATGAACGGGTTCAGCGTGTCGAACGTGCCGGATCCTTCCAGCGTGATGGCGCCACCCTTCGGCGCGTTCGGATTCACATAGTCGAGATGGGTGAAGTCGGCCGGGTATTTCAGCGCATGGTTCAACGCGAACCCATGCGACGGGCCGCCGGTCGGCGCCGCCTGGGCCGGGACGCCGATGGTGAGCGGCGCAGCGACGACAAGCGCCGCCAAGGCCGCGCGTCGGAGGGAGGAAAACGCAATTGCTTCGGAAAACAGGGCCATGAGACGCTCGCAGGGTCGGTTGCCGGTAGACCAAAGGACGATAAGGTTACGCCGCCCCCGGTTCGCAAGATCACAGATGACCGGCGCGCGGCCCAACAATCAAGCCGCGCCGCAAAATCGCCTTATTCGAGCGGCGCCGCAGGGCCGTCTTTGCGCCGGCCGCCTAAACCGATGGGCCGAGTATGGCGACGGCGGCGTCGCGCAAGGCGGGCGTCGCGGCGCCGAGGAACGTGTCGCCGGAAGTCAAAGTCAGCGGCTTGCCGTCCCAGGTCGAGGCTGCGCCGCCCGCCGCCTCGATGATCGGGGCCAAGGCCATGTAGTCATACGGCGCCATATCGCATTCGACATGAAGCTGGACGAAGCCGCTGGCGAGCAGCCCGGTGACGTAACAATCGCCGCCGAACCGCCGGTCTCGGACCTGGCGGGTGAGGGCTTCGAACGCCGCCCGCCGCGCATCGGTGGTCAATTGATCCGGCGAGGTCAGATAAAGCGCCGCATCCGCCACTCGTTCGGATCCGGCCGTGCGGGTCGGTTGCGGCGCGCTAGGGCCCTTTTGGTAGGTCGCCGGATGGCCGACCGCCCCGGTCCAGCGCTCTTCCAGAATAGGCTGGTCCAGCACCCCCAGGACCGGCCGGCCGCGGCGGGCCAGCGCGATCAGGGTCCCGAAGACCGGCATGCCGGTGATGAAAGAGCGGGTGCCGTCGATCGGGTCGAGCACCCAGACATGCTCCGCATCGGTCCGCACGGCGCCATGCTCCTCGCCGAAAATGCCATGGTCCGGATATTCGGCCTCGATCAGCGCGCGCATCGCCGCTTCGATCTCCCGGTCGGCGATGGTGACCGGGCTGTCATCGGACTTGCTGATGATCTCGACCGGCTGTCGGAAATAGCGCCGGGCGATCGGCCGCGCCGCGTCGGCCAACCGATGCGCGAAATCCGCCAGCGCGGGGTCGACGGGGTCGGTCATGTTTCGATCCTTTTTTGCCTCAGCCAAGGGCCGCCAAAGGAAAGGGCGGCCTGCGCCGCCCTTCTATCCATCTATTATTCCGGAAAGCGATCCTAGGGCAGCGCCGCCGGCGACGCGCTGAGCGTGCGCAGATAGGCCACCATGTTGGCGCGATCCTCGACCTTCCGCAGGCCACGATAGGACATTTTGGTGCCGGGCATGTAGCCTTTCGGGTCGGCGATGAAGCCGTTCAGCTCTTCATAGCCCCAGACCCCGTCGAAACCGCCCATCGCGTCGGAATAGCGATAGCCGTCCACCGAGCCCTTCGCCCGATTGACGACGTCCCACATGGCGGGGCCGGTCTTGTTGGCGCCGCCTTGATCGAACGAGTGGCAGGCGCCGCAGGCCCGCTGAGCCAATTTCTCACCGGCGGCGACATCGGCGGAGGCGAGCAAGGCCGTGATCGGCTCCGGTCCGGCGGGCTCTTCCGGCGCGTCCGCCACGGCTTCCTCGGACTCGGCCACCTCGATGATATAGACGTTCTGCGACAGGTCCGTCGGGCTGTAAATCCAGCCGGTGACCAAACCGGCGGTCATCGCAATCAGGGCCGCGGTCAGGACGGCGGCGATAACCTTATTCAGAAAAAGCGGATCGGGAATCATCCATCGGGTCCAATCGGTGATTGCTCAAACATACGCTCTTTGGCGCGACACACGTTCATAGCGGAGGAAAGGAACGGGCTCCGAACGCCGTATCGGCGTTTCCGCGCCATTCTTGTCCCCCTTCATCTCAGGCGGTATATCCTGGCTCAAGCCCCGAATCAACCGCATCCAACCGTCCCATAAGCCACTATTTAAATTGGGATATCCCGCTTTCGGAGGGTCTTTCGCCGTGTCCCCGCCGCCCCGCTCGCTGATCGTCATCCCGGCGCGCCTCGCCGCGACGCGGTACCCGAACAAGCCGTTGGCCGACATTCACGGCAAACCGATGATCGTGCATTGCCTGGCGCGCGCGCTGGAGGCGGATATCGGGCCGGTCCTGGTGGCCGCCGGCGACGTCGAAATCGCCGATGCGGTGCGGGAAGCGGGCGGACAGGCGGTCATGACCGACCCGAATCTGCCCTCCGGCTCCGACCGGGTCTGGGCCGCTGTGCAAGAATTCGATCCGGAAGGCCGGTTCGATGTTTTGGTCAATATGCAGGGCGATCTCCCGGCGCTGGACCCGCAGGTGCTGCGCGCGCTCGCCGCGCCCCTGGCCGACCCGGAGATCGATATCGCCACCTCGGTCTCGGTAATCGACAACCAGGAGGACCGCCATAATCCCAATGTGGTCAAGGCGATCGTTGGGTTCCGCCCGGGGGCCCGACAGGCCCGCGCTCTGGCCTTCACACGGGCGACCGCGCCCTGGGGGCCGGGCGATCACTACTATCATTTTGGAATCTACGCCTTCCGCCGCGCCGCTCTGGCCCGCTTCGTCACCTTGCCCAAGGGCGTGCTGGAGGCGCGGGAGAACCTGGAGCAGATGCGCGCCTTGGAAGACGGGATGCGGATCGAGGCGGTATTGTTCGACACCGCGCCTTTGACGGTGGACGCGCCGGAAGACCTGCCGCCGGTCCTGGAGGCGCTGGCCGGTCAGGCGTGATCGCGCAACACCCGGCCTGCCAAATAGAGCGAGCCGCAAATCAGCACGCGGGTCGCGGCCGCCTCGCGAAGCGTGGCCATCGCCGCATTGAGATCGGCGCGCGCCGTTGCCGCCACCCCGACCGAGCCGGCGATCTCGAACAATTCTTGCGCCGAGAAGCTGGCCTCTTCGCCGGGAATCGCGACGCACTGCACCGACTCGGCCACCGCGCCGACCCGCGCCAGAAAGTCGCCCGCCGCCTTGGAATTGATCATCCCGACGACAAGATGCAGCGGACGATCGCACCAGGCCTCCCGCGCCATCTCGGCGATCGCCGCCGCCGCCGCTTCGTTATGGCCGCCATCGAGCCAAAGCTCCGCCCGTGGCGCGCCTTGGCGCAGCGTCTCGATCAACGGCCCCTGACCCAGCTTCTGCAGCCGCGCTGGCCAGGTCGCACTGGCCAGACCCTTGGCGATGTCCGCCTCTGAGAGGGTGAAGCCGTTTTGCGTGAGAACCTCGGCGACGGCGCGGGCGGCGCCCGCATTGATCCTTTGATGTGCGCCCTTCAACGCCAGGACCGTCTCGGGCGGTTCGACCACTGACCGGATAATCGGCGCGCCGACCTCCGCAGCCACCCGCCTGATCACCGCCATCGCCTCGGACGCCTGCGGCGCGATGACCGTCGGAACGCCCGGCTTCTGGATCGCCGCCTTCTCACCAGCGATCTCGGGCAGCGTGTCGCCAAGGAAACGCATATGGTCCATCGAGACCGGCGTGATCGCGGTGCAAACCGGCCGATCGACAACATTTGTGGAATCAAGCCGGCCGCCGAGCCCGGTTTCGAGCAGCAGGATATCCGCCGGCGCCTCGGCGAAGGCTCTGAAGGCGGCGCAGGTGGTGATTTCGAAATAGGTAATCGGGTCGCCGGCGTTCACCGCCTCGACCTCGGCGAGAAGGGCGGTCAGCGCCTCTTCCGAAATCGGCGCGCCGGCGAGCACGATCCGTTCGGCGAAGCGCACCAGATGCGGCGAGGAATAGACATGGACTTGATAGCCCGCCGCTTCGAGGATCGCCCGCAGGAAGGCGACGGTTGAGCCCTTGCCGTTGGTGCCGGCGACATGGACGACAGGCGGCAGCCGATTCTGCGGACGCCCCAGCCGGTCGAGCAAATCCAGGGTCCGGCCCAAGGACAGATCGATGGCCTTGGGATGAAGGGTCAGCAAGCGTTCGAGAATGGCGTCGCTGGACATTCAAACCGCGCGCGATCAGAGGGTTATCGCAAGAACGTCAAGGGCAACCTGAAGAAATAGAGAGTCAGGGCTTGCCGCCGGCGGCGCCCGCGTCATCGCCGGCCGCTAGTGCGGGGATTTCAAGATCGGCCGACCCGGCCTGCTCCAGCTCCGCTTCCACCCGAGCCAGATCGGCGACGGCGTCCGGCGCGCCCGGCGTCAACAGACTGATGACCCGCACGAGGGTCTCTTTGAGCTGGCTGCGCGGCGCGACGATGTCGACCATGCCATGCTCCAGCAGATATTCCGCCGTCTGGAAGCCTTCCGGCAGGTTTTCCTTCACCGTCTGTTCGATCACCCGACGACCGGCGAAACCGATCACGGCGCCCGGCTCAGCGATATGAATGTCGCCCAGCATGGCGAAACTGGCCGACACGCCGCCGGTGGTTGGGTTGGTCAGCAAGACGATGTAGGGCAGCCCGGCGTCCTTGACTTCCTGAACGGCGATGATCGAGCGCGGCATCTGCATCAGGGACAGAATGCCCTCCTGCATCCGCGCGCCGCCGGTCGCCGGAATGACGATCAGCGGCGCCTTCTGCAACACCGCCAAGCGCGCCGCCGCCACCAGGCCTTCGCCGACGGCGATCCCCATCGACCCGCCCATGAAGGAAAAGTCGAAGGCGGCGATGACGGCGTTCCGCCCGTCCATCTTGCCATGGGCGACGCGAATGGCGTCGCGATGGTCGCCGACGGCGCCGCTGCCCGCGGCCATCGCCGCCAGTTTCGATTGGCTTTCTTTCAGCCGATCCGAATAGCGCTTCACATCGCGGAATTTCAGCGGATCGACCGGCGTCTTCGGCAGTTCGATCGTCTCATAGGCGCCTTCGTCGAACAGCAGGGCCAGGCGCGTGGCGATCGGGAGCCGCATGTGATGGTTGCAGTGCTGGCAGACATGATGGTTCGCTTCCAGGTCGCGATGGAAGATCATCTGCCCGCAATTATCGCATTTCAGCCACAGATTCTCCGGAATATCCGGCGGCGAGCCAACCAGCGCTTTGATCTTCGGACGGACATAGGTTTCGAGCCAGGACATAGGAGGCTTTACTCCGCCGCTTGCAGGCGGCCGCGCACGCCCGCCGCCAAGGACCGTACATAGTCGAGCGTCTTCGCGGCGATCGCCTCGCCGTCCAGCCCGTCATCCAGACCCGTCTTGATCCGATCGACGATGGCCGAGCCGACCACCGCCGCGTCCGCCGCCTGCGAGATCGCAAAGGCCGCTTCCGGTGTCTTCACCCCGAACCCGACAGCGACCGGCAGATCGGTGTGGTCCTTGATCCGGCCGACCGCGGCGCGCACCGCCGCTTCCGGCGCTTCCTTGGTGCCGGTGATACCAAGCACCGAGACGTAGTAGAGGAAGCCCGACGTATTCTTCAGCACTTTCGGCAGCCGCGCCGCGTCCGTCGTCGGCGTCGCCAGCCGGATGAAATTCACGCCGGCCTTCAGCGCCGGGATGCAGAGCTCGTCATCTTCCTCGGGCGGCAGATCGACGACGATCAGACCGTCGATCCCGGCCTCGCGGACGTCGCCCAGGAACCGGTCGACGCCATGCGCATAGATCGGGTTGAAATAGCCCATCAGGATGATCGGCACGTCCCCATCGACCGTGCGAATTCGACGCGCCAGGTCCAGCGTCTTCAGAAGGGTCTGGCCGCCCTTCAGCGCGCGCAGCCCGGCCGCCTGAACCGCCGGACCGTCCGCCATCGGATCGGTAAAGGGCATGCCGATCTCGATCAGGTCGGCGCCCGCCGCCGGCAGTCCTTCAAAGATTTTGCGGGACGTTTCGAAATCTGGATCGCCCGCAGTGATGTAGGTTACCAGGCCGCCGCGGCCCTCTTGCTTCAGCGCGGCGAAGCGCGCCGCGATCCGGCCGCTGTCCGGCATTGTCGGTCCCGCCATCGGTCAGATCTCCACGCCGAGCACAGCGGCGACCGTGTGAACATCCTTGTCACCCCGACCGCAGAGATTCATCACCAGAATATGATCGCTCGGCAGGTCCGGCGCGATGGTCGCGACATGGCCAAGCGCGTGCGCCGGCTCCAGCGCCGGAATAATGCCTTCCAGTTTCGAGCAAAGCTGGAACGCCTCCAAGGCCTGCTTGTCGGTCGCCGAGACATACTCGACCCGGCCGATATCGCTGAGCCAGGCATGTTCCGGCCCGATGCCGGGATAATCCAGCCCGGCGGAAATCGAGTGGGCCTCGATAATCTGACCGTCGCCGTCCTGCAGAAGATAGGTGCGGTTGCCGTGCAGCACGCCCGGACGGCCGCCGGTGATGCTGGCGGCGTGCTGACCGGTCTCGACCCCGGCGCCGCCCGCTTCAACGCCGATGATCCGCACCTCTTTGTCATCCAGGAACGGGTGGAACAGGCCCATCGCATTCGAGCCGCCGCCGATGCAGGCGACGAGCGAATCCGGCAAACGGCCTTCCGCTTCCAGAATCTGGCCGCGCAATTCCTGACCGATCACCGATTGGAAATCGCGCACCATTTCCGGATAGGGATGCGGTCCGGCCACGGTGCCGATGATGTAGAATGTATCCTCGACATTGGCGACCCAGTCGCGCAAGCCTTCGTTCATCGCATCCTTGAGGGTCATGGAGCCCGACGTCACCGGCTCGATCTCGGCCCCCAACAGTTTCATGCGAAAGACGTTCGGCGCCTGACGCTCGACATCCTTGGCGCCCATATAGACCTTGCAGGGCAGATCGAAGAGGGCGCAGACCGTGGCCACCGCGACGCCGTGCTGGCCGGCCCCGGTCTCGGCGATGATCCGCTTCTTGCCCATCCGGCGGGCGAGCAGGATCTGGCCCAACACATTGTTGATCTTGTGCGAACCGGTGTGGTTCAGCTCGTCGCGTTTAAAGTAGATTTTCGCGCCGCCGAAATGTTTGGTCAGCCGTTCGGCGAAATAGAGCGGGCTGGGACGGCCGGCGTAATGCGTGTTGTAATAGGCGACTTCGGCGGCGAAATCCGGGTCGGCCTTGGCCTCCTCATAGGCTTTCTCCACCTCCAGGATCAGCGGCATCAGGGTCTCGGCGACAAATCGCCCGCCATAGAGTCCGAAATGTCCCGACTCGTCGGGACCGCTGCGATAAGTGTTGATGGCGGCGGCTTGTGTCATGCGGGGATGGGCTTTCCTGTAGCGCGCCGGCGGACAGGCCGATAAAGCGGCGGGCGGCGCAAGGCGACAGGAGATAGCGCAGCGACGGCAGGCTGTCCATACGCCCGTCCGGCGCAGCCTCTATCGTGAACCGGGGTCCCGGCGCGCGCGCCGGGCCGGCGCCTTAGACGGCGCTTTCGCGGCGGAATTCGCGCGGCGATCTTTCGGCCAAGCGCCGGAAAGTCCGGCAGAAATGCGACTGCGAGTTAAAGCCGCAGCGCGTGGCGATCACCGAAATCGGAAGGTCGGTGCGGGTCAGCAACTCCTTCGACCGCTCAATCCGACGTTCGATCACATAGGCGACCGGAGTCGTGCCGATGGCGGATTTGAACGTCCGGGCGAAATGAAACGGGCTCTTGCAGGCGACATCGGCGATCTCGTTCAGCGTAATGTCGCGATCGATATTCGCCTCGATGAAATCCAGGGCCCGGCGCAGCGGGGACGCTTCCAACGCCTCCAACGGCGCGCCGCCGTGATACGGGCCGTCGGCCAAGGCGGCCAAGGCCTCATGCACCGCGACCACGGCTAACGAGCGGGCGACGATTTCGCCGCCGGGCCGGCCGTTCGTCATGAAATCGCGCAAGCGCCGTCCCAGCGCTTCGGTCAGCGGGGTCTGTAGATTGACCCCATAGGGCGGACGGAACTCGCCCAGCCCCATGCCCTCAGCGATCTGGCTGCGCAGGCTTCGATTCACCGCAACGGATACAACCTGCATCGACCGACCGTCATAGCGGGCGTAAAGCGCCTGGCCGGCCGGGTGGAAATGCATCCGCCCCGGCAGGACGGTGACGGTCTTCGGATCCTCTGCGCCGAAGGACGAGACCACTTCCGCCGACGAATCCAGGCTGAATGCGATATAGTCGGTGTCTTCGGCGACATAAAATATTTCGAAATAGTCGCGCGGCCGCAGCGTAATGCCGCCGCCGTCAAAGACATAGCTATCTCCGAGATTGGGCGCGGCCGTAGACAGTTCGTGGGTCGCCAACAGGGCGGCGTAGGTCTCTCGCCCCGCGCCGAGGCCGTGTGGTCCGCCTGAATAAGTGTGCCCGTCCATCATTCGGGTCCGCCGTGTGTTTGAACGCCGCCGACATGGCGCTTCGGCCTTGATCAAGGCCAATATCACCCGTTCTTAACTTTTATCGTACGCCAATATGCCGCTGTGATGCAACAAGACCGCATGAAAATTATGTAATTGTTGTTATTTGCGAAGGGTCTTTTAACCCTCTCTGTTCATTGGGTTTGGTTCCTGAGAGTGATCCCATTCACCGAGAATCCGCAGGGCGCCGCCAGATTCTGGCCGCGTAATAGAATACCGCGCCCGTAGTCCTTTCAGTCGGTGAGCGGCTTGGAGACCGACCTCATCGACGGATTCCGTATCGCCGAAAGAGCCTGGTCGAACGGAATCCGAGCCAATCAGGCCCGCCGACGGCGTCTAGCGCCGCGCCGCGGCCACGAATTCCCGGATCTTGTCAGCGCTCTTCCGGCCCGGCGCGTCCTCAACGCCTGACGAGGCGTCGATCAACCGCGCCCCGCTGATCCTCCGCGCCGCGCCGATATTGTCCGCCGTCAGGCCGCCCGCCAGGAACCAGGGCTGCGACCAATCTCGCCCGGCCAGAAGCGTCCAATCGAAAGCTTCCGCGTTGCCGCCGGGGCGGGTCGCGCCCTTGGGCGGCTTGGCGTCGAATAACAGAAAATCGACGCGGCCCTCATAGGCCTGCGCGGCGTCGAGATCCTCGGCCTCGGCGATCTTCAACGCCTTAATCACCGGCAGTCCGGTGCGGCGACGCAACGCACCGGCGCGATCAGGAGACTCGTCACCATGAAGCTGCAGCAGGTCGAGCGGCGCCCGGGCGAGAACCGCGTCGATCTCGTCGTCGCTGGGATCGACGAACAAGCCGACGCGCTTGACCCGGCCTTCGACCCCGCCCGCCAGCGCGGCCGCCTGATCCGGCGTCACGGCCCGAGGGCTGGGCGGAAAGAAGACCAGCCCGACATAGTCCGCCCCGGCCTCGACCGCCGCGTTCAGTGCGGTCTGGTCCGTCAAACCGCAGATTTTGACGCCGACGTTCATCCGGCGGCGGCCCTGCTCTGTTGGGACATCGCTGAGAAATCCGGCCCTTGTTCCAGATCCCAATAAAGCCCGGTCATCATACGCATGCCTTCCTCCGCCAAGGGCGCCAGGATATGCTCGTTCGGCGCGTGTTGATTGCAGCCGCGATAGGAATGCGGGACCCAGATCGTCGGCAGGCCCAGCACGTCGGCGAAACAGTCGTTCGGCAAGGAACCGCCGAGGTTGGGCAGGATCGCGGGCTCTTGGCCTGTCGTCTCGGCGATCGATCGGCGCGCCCAATCGACCCAGGGACTGTTCGGATCGACCCGCGTCGCCGCCATCGCCGTCATGGTCGGATTCGTCACAACCTGGATATCGCTGAAGCCCATCGCGTCGAGATGGCGTCGCACGGCTGGAACGACATCGTCGGCGTCGGTTCCGACCACCGTGCGCAACTGACAGACCGCCCGGGCGCGGCCGGCGATGGCGTTGGCCGGGGTCGCGGGATCGCCGAGCTCCAAGGCCAACACGGCGAAACTGTTCCAGCCGAAGACGCGCTCCGCCGGGCTGAGCGACGGCTCGCCCCAATCGGGATCGATCGCAGGCTCGCCGGACGCCGATGCCTGGGCGTCCTCCAGCGGCTCGCAACCGGCCAGCATTCGCCGCACCGCATCGGTCAGGCTGTTCCGCGGCCGCCATTCCGGCACTTCCAGCCGGCCGCGGGCGTCGGTCAGGCTGGCCAGCGCGTGGGTCAGCCGAACGCCGGGATCCTTGAGCAATCCACCCCAATTGCCGGAATGGTGTGCGCCATCGCGAAACTCGGCGATCAGTTCAAAATTGATCGCCCCGCGCGCGCCGAGGAACAGCGTCGGCCGATCGGGCGCCAGACGCGGCCCGTCGGACGCTATAAAGACATCGGCCGCGAGCAGGGCGGCGTTTTCTTCGCAGAATCGGCGAAGACCCGGCGAGCCTGTCTCTTCGCCGGTTTCCAACAGGATTTTCACGTTGAAGCCGAGCCGGCCCTTGGTCTCGAGCGTGAAGCGCAGCGCCTTGATATTCGCCCAATGCTGCAGCTTGTTGTCGGCGGTCCCGCGGCCGTAATACCGGTCGCCCCGCCGGGTCAGTTCGAACGGTTGCAAGCCGGCGTCCCACGCCGCATCCATCCCGGCGACCGTGTCGATATGGCCGTAGATCAGGACCGTCCGCGCCGCCGCCGCCTCAATTCGCGTCGCGACGAGAAACAGCCCGGCGCCCGCATGACGACCGGCCTCGGGATTGTCGTACAGGCGGCGCTCGAACCCCATAGAGTCCAGTTGCGGCCCGACCACCGTATCGAAATAGCGCTGGAACTGTTTGCGTGAGGGGTCGCTCTCCGGACTGCAAGTGGGGCAGGCGACGGCCGCGGCGAACTCATGGTCGAACCGACCGGATTCGACATAGTCGCCGGCGGCGGCCAAAGCCTGGGAACGGGTGGACATCGGCTTGATTCGCCTTTGATTGATCGGACAGCCGTAGGTAAGGGCCGCCCTTGTCCTTGGCAAGCGCACCGACACCAGCAGCTTGATCGATCGGCGATCCCGCTTACCTGAAAGGCCTGTTCCGCCACCATTTCGTTCAAAGGCCCCGTTCCATGCCAGACGCCCCAAGCGCTCCCGCCGACTTGACCCCGCCCGTCGCCAAGACAGAACCCGTTGTGACGGAGCGCCACGGCGTCACGCTGAGCGATCCCTATGACTGGCTGCGCGACAAAGGCTATCCCGAGGTCGCCGACCCGGATGTGTTGGCCTATCTGGAGCAGGAGAACGCCTATTTCGACGGCGTGATGGCGCCCCATCGCGGATTGATCGATACGCTGTTCGACGAGCTGAAGGGGCGGATCAAGGACGATGATGAAAGCGTCCCGGTGAAGGACGGCGCGTATCTCTACTGGCGGCGCTTCGCCCCCGGCGCGCAATATCGGACCTGGCTTCGGCGGAAGGCCGGTGATGCGACCGCGCCGGAAGAGGTGATCCTGGACGAGCCGGCGCTCGCTGAAGGGCTCGATTATTTCCGCACCCGCGCCGTCGAACCGAACCAGGCCGCGACCCTGCTCGCCTGGTCGAGCGACACGGACGGGTCCGAGCGCTACACGATCCGGGTGCGCGATCTCGAAAGCGGCGAGACGCTGAGCGATGAAGTCGCGAATACCAGCGGCGGCGTCGCCTGGACCGCGCAAGGCGACGCGTTCTTCTATACCGAACTAAGCGAGCAACTGCGCCCGTTCCGGGTGAAACTGCACCGGCTGGGCGAGGATCCGACGCAGGACGTGGTGATCTATGAAGAGACGGATACGTCCTTCTTCGTCGGTCTCGGCGACACCTTGAGTCGCGCCTTCATTGTGATCAGCGCCGGCGACCATGTGACCTCGGAAATCCGCCTGATCCCCAGCGCCAACCCGCTGGCCGCGCCGATCTTGGTCGCCAAACGCGAGAGCGGTCATGAATATGACGTCACCCATATGCCGACCCGCGAGGGCGCGGCGGACGGTTGGCTCTTCATCCGCACCAACGATCAGCGCCAGGATTTTCGTCTGGTCAAAGCGCCCCTCGCCACTCCGGGCCGCGCGCATTGGCAGGAAATCGATCTCGGCGAGACGCCGGTCTATCTGCGCGGCGTCAGCGCCTTTTCCAGCTTCCTGGCGCTCAGCGAGCGGGTCGAGGGGATCGATCGCATCCGACTGCTGTTTACAGAAGACGGCTCGATCACGGGCGCGCATATCGTTCCCTTTCCCGAAGATGTCTACACCGCCGGGCTGGGCGAGAACGCCGAATTCGACACAGCAACGCTGCGCCTGAGCTACACCTCAATGATTACCCCGGGGACCGTCTTCGATCTCGATCTCAAGAGCCGCGCCTTGACGGTTCGAAAGGTTCAGGAAGTGCCCTCCGGCTATGACAAGAGCGCCTATCGGACCGAGCGGCTGACGGTGACCGCGCGCGACGGGACGCAAGTGCCGGTCTCGATCGTCATGGCGGCGGATTTCAAGAAGGACGGATCGCAACCGCTGCATCTCTATGGCTATGGCGCCTATGGCATGGGCATGCCGCCAAGCTTCTCGACCAGCCGCATCAGCCTGTTGGATCGCGGCTTCGGTTTCGCCATCGCCCATATTCGCGGCGGCGACGAGATGGGCTATGGCTGGTACGAGGCGGGCAAGCTCGAGCGCCGGCGCAACACGTTCAACGATTTCATCGATTGCGCACAGGGGCTGATCGAGGCGGGGTTCGCGAGCCCGGGCCAAATCTCGATCTCAGGCGGCAGCGCCGGCGGCACGCTCATGGGCGTCGCCCTGAATGACGCGCCGGAGCTATGGCGTGCGGCGGTCGCGCATGTGCCCTTCGTCGATGTGCTGAACACGATGCTGGATGACAGCCTGCCGCTGACCCCGATCGAATGGCCGGAATGGGGCGACCCGATCACCGACAAAGCGGCCTTCGACCTGATCCACGCCTACAGCCCCTATGAGAATGTCGAAGCCAAGCCCTATCCGCCGATCCTGATCACCGCCGGCCTCAGCGACCCGCGCGTCACCTATTGGGAGCCCGCCAAATGGGCCGCCAGACTGCGGGCGCTGAAGACGGACGACAACATTCTGTTGTTTAAAACGAACATGGGCGCCGGCCATGGCGGCAAATCCGGCCGCTATGAAAGCCTGCACGAAACCTCGGAGGAATACGCCTTTCTACTGGCGGCGTTCGGATTGGCGTAGGCGCACCCCCAAAACATTTTATATGTTATTTGTTGATTTTGTTTGACTCGAACAAATGCAGCGTATATAGATCGTGGTAATTGAGCGTCCGCCTGTACGTCCCTGACCACGGCGGACGCTCCAAACGCTTCCTCCTAAAGCACCTATTCGGGCGGCGCGCCACGCGCCGCCCGTTTTTTGTCTCAGTCTCGCCATAAAGCTCTGCCTACCCTTATAACGATTATGGAGACCGAAATGCCGACTTTTTCATTGCGCGGCCCCGTTCGCCGCTTTGCGCCGGCGGAGATCGACGATGTCATCGACCTGAAGTCCGCCCTGATCCGAACTGGAGACTATGCGCGTCCGGCGAACGGCCTCTCCGCCGCGGTAGACGACGAGATGTCACGCGGTTTGATGCGCTTTCAATATCGCAATGGCCTGAAAGTGGACGGCGCGGCGACGCCCGGGGGGCCGACCGAACGCACGCTCGACCGCGCTCTCGCCCAACCAACCGATCCTCATCCAACCAATGCGCCCGGGTACCCACCAGAAAATACGCAAAACGGTTTCGAGACCCGGCGCGCGGACGGCACAGCTCAAACCGGTTTATTTGCGCGAACGCCGCTTAGGACCAAACCGCCAGGTCAGACGCTGACAGAAAAGCGGGAGGGGCTTCCGCCGCGCCAACGCGCGCTGATCTCTCCTCCACGCGCCGACCAGCGCGGCGCCGCGCCCGGTCTGATCTTTCTCGGCGATGACCCGACGCCGCCGCGCCCGCTGCGTCTCGGCGGCGGCGTCGGCGAACAGGCGGAAAACGCGCCCGAAGACACGGTGCGCGCCAAACACGCCTTGGCCTGGGCGGGTTACTACCCGATGGCGCGCGACAGAATCGCCGATCCTACGCCGGAGACGGAATTCCGTCATGCGATCCTGGACCTTCAAGCGATCAACGGTCTAAGACGCGACGGCCGCGCCCAACCGGGCGGCGAGACAGAAGCCAAATTGAACGAACTGAACGAACCGGGGTTTTCATTGCGGACGCGGCGACCTGCGACGGACGCGCAGGCCAAGTTGCAGACCGATTGGCGTCGCCAGATCGACACGGCGCGGGCCGACACGGTGCGGGTCGCTTCGATCGAACCGAATTTCGGCGGCGAAACATCGGAATCCCTGGCCGCCAGGTTGAACAGCGTCGCCGACGGGACGCGCACCGGGTTCGGCCAAGCCGCCCCAATCCAGACCGCCCAAACGCAAACAGCTCGGCCTCGGATTGCGCAATCCCCCCTGCCTGAACCCGCCGCGCCGGGGTCTCAATCCGGCCCGGCCGCCCGCGATCCGGCGCCCCCTTGGGCGGCGCCATCCGCCATGTCCGAGCCGGCGCCGGCCGAACCCGCCGCGCCCGATCCCGCCCCACCTGCCTTTGTCCCGTCTCTGGATACACTGCGCCGGATCGCGCCGGAAACGGACTGGACCGAAGAGCGGGTCGCGGCGCAGCAATCGGTGATCGGCCAATCCACGGCGGAAGCCAACACGACCGCCCTACCGGCATTCCAAAGCCGCGTCCCGAGCGCGGCCGGTGTCTCCGAATACTTCGCCTTCGACGGCAAGCAGATGATGCATGTGCGGGACGGCCAAGTGATCCGAAGCTGGCCCGCCGTCTCCGGCAAGGAAGGGTTCCAGACCCGCGCGCATCAGCATGAGGAGAACAAGGGACCGATCCCCGAAGGTTCCTACTCCCTACGGCAAGACCGCCATCAGGCGATCCAGGATATTTCCGTGTTCGACCGATTTTTGAGCTTGTCTCCTTTCCACGGTCCATGGCCCCGGGGAACCGCAAGTTGGGGCGAAAACCGCGTCTGGGTCTCCGGCCCTAATGGCGAAGAGACCCCAGTAGTGAATGGCCGTAGCGGATTCGCCGTTCATGGCGGCGACACCCCAGGATCGCAAGGCTGTATCGATCTTACCGAGCATATGCCGGATTTCACCGCCTACTTTAAAAACCGAAACCGCGATATACCGCTGATCGTGTCCTACCCAGAGGACAAGAAATGATCCTACTTACGCAAGGGTTCGGTTCCTGGCTTCGGTCAGAAACCGGCGTTCAGATCAGAAACTGGCGCGATTGGCCATTTCGTTCCTCGGCCTTGGTCACTCTCAAGGCCTTGGGCGCCATGCCAGCGGCGTTGCTACTATTTCTTTACCTCAATCCCATCTTGGCCGAGGTGGGGGCGCCGTTCGCAAGGCACCCAAACTTGAAAGGGGGACCTTACACGTTCTGCATGGATGTACCCTTCTTCTACCTTATGCACTACGGGGTCCAAGCGCTGGTCAGCGGCGCACTGTTGCTTTGGGTCATCCGGATGCGATCTCTATCGGGGGCGCTTCTGGCGGTGGCGATCATCTGGATCATGCTGGATGTATTCTTCATCACGATTGATGGCTCAGAACTACTCGCGCCGAATTTTTCGAGCGCTCCGTTCCTTGAACCGTTCTGTCGGTCGCTTTGGGAACGGTGGGGTTGACCGTGGCCGCTTTGGTTTCGCCCGCCATCCAATGGCTGCGGTCCGAAGCCGCGTTCCAAATTAGGAATTGGCGCCAATGGCCGATCCGCTCAGGCGCGCGAATCGGTCTTAAGTCTATAGGCGCTGCGCCCGCCATGCTGATTTTCGTCGTCTGCATGGTGCGGATTGGCGCCGAGCTTGGCGCGCCGCTTCCAGCGCCGTCAGATGGAAAAGATGAACCCTACGCTCTCTGTATGCATGTGAGCGTCTTCTATCTGCTGCATCAGGGATTCTTCGCGCTGATGAATGGCGCCATAGTACTTTGGATAATCTGGTTACGATCGTTATCGACAGTAATGTTGGCGACAGCAGCCGCCTGGATCATGTTGGATGTGTTCTTCATGACACACCAGGGATCACTGCTCTTCGCGCGAGACCTCTCAAGTAGCCCGTTCCTCGGTCCATTCTGCCGGGCGCTATGGGAGCGGTGGGGCTGATCGTGGCCGCCTCGGTTTCGCCCGCCATCCAATATCTGCGGTCCGAAGCCGTCTTCCAAATTAGGAATTGGCGGCAATGGCCCATACGGTCCGCTGCACTGATCGCCATCAAGGTCCTAGGCGTCGTCCCCGTCTTGCTACTCTTCATTCTCTGTTTGAATCTTGTCTTGGTCGAGCTGGGAGCGCCGCTCTTGGCGCCGTCTTATCGGAAATATGACGGCTACTACGATTGTTCGATGGTCTCAGTCTTTTTTTTGCTCCATCAAGGTTTCTTCGCGCTTGTCACTGGTGTTCTTGTGTTCTGGGTATTTCAGCTACGGTCGCTAGCAACGGCGCTCCTCGCGGTACTAACATCTTGGATCACAATGGATGTGTATTCTATGACGCATCAAGGCTCTAGGTTGATTAACCCCGATTTCACGACCGTCCACCTACTCGAACCGTTCTGTCGGTCTCTGTGGGAGCGGTGGGGCTGAGGCCAGGGTTTCCGCTTTTCCTCTTCCGCTCAGCCGCGTCCGAACAGGTTGACCTCGGCGCCGGCGATCAGGTCGCGGAGTTGGCGGCGGATCAGGAACAGGCAGATCAGGGACGGCAGCACCATCACGGTGGTGAGCACGAAGAACAGGCCCCAATCGCCGTCCAGCGCGTCAACCAGCGCTCCGGAGCTGGAGGCGAGCAGCGTGCGGCTGGCCGTGCCGATCGACGCGAGCAAAGCATATTGCGTCGCCGTGTAGGACCGGTCGACCAGCATCGAGATGAAGGCGACGAAGGTGACCGTGGCGAAGGCGCTGGTCAGGTCGTCGAGGATCACGGCGGCGGCGAACAAAAGCGCGGATTTACCCGACCAGGCGAGCAGGGCGAACATCAGATTGGCGCCCGCCATCGCCAGGCCTGATATCACCAGCGCCTTAATCAGACCGGCGCGCGCCGCGACCAGACCGCCCAGCAGCGTGAAGATCACCGTGACGAGCCAGCCGAGGCCTTTGGAATATATGGCGATATCCGCCTTGGTGAAGCCGATCTCGCCATAGAAGATGATCGACATCCGACCGAGAAACGCCTCGCCGACCTTAAACAGGAAGACGAAACCGAGCAGCGCCAGGGCGACGCCGACCCCATTGCGTCGGAAGAAGCTCCAGATCGGGTTGAAGACCGTCCCGACAAACCAGACCGCGACAGGACCCATACCGGTTTTGGCCAGGACCGCATCGTCGGCCTTCTGCGCCGCGACCCGGTCCGCGGTTCCGCCCTCCGGCACAAACATCAGCGCGATGTTGCACAAGATGATGACGACGCCGAGCACGAGGAAGGTCGCTTGCCAATACCCAGCGACGCCGGCCGCCTGGAATCCTTCGGCGACCCAGAGAGAGACCGCGCCGCCCAGTTTGAAGCCGGTCCACCAGCCGACGACGGCCACCGCCGCGCCGGCCGCCATGCTCTCGCCCTCCGTCTTGCCAATCTGCTCGATGCGCAGCGCGTCGACGGTGATGTCCTGGGTCGCTGACGCGACAGCAATGGCCAGCCCGACGCTCACGACCAGCGCCAGATTGTCGCTTGGATCGACCGCGCTCCAGATCACCAGGCAGAGCAGGATCACCGATTGTAGCGTCACGATCCAGGCGCGGCGATGGCCAAGCCGCTCGGTCAGCACCGGCACGCGGATGCGATCGATCAGCGGGGCCCAGAGGAAATTGAACGCATAGACGCCGAAGATCAGCCCGGCCCAGCCGATCGTGCTGCGGGACAGCCCGTCTTCCTGCAACCAGACCGACAGGCTGCTGCCAATCAGGACCCAGGGAAAGCCGCTGATGATCCCCAGCAACAGGATCCGCGCCATCCGGATGTCGAAATAGACGGTCAACGGGTCGGAAAACGTCTTGGTATTGGCTTGGTCCGCCATCGTTTCCGACCTTGGCTGGAGGGAGCATGAGAAGTACGCGAGTCTAAATGATTCGCAGCAGCCGATACCAGACCGCTTAGCCGGGCAGGCGGCGCTTCATGGATCGATGCGGGATCTCGGCGTCGAGGAATTCCGCGCCTTCCGCTTCGAAGCCGAGCTTGCGATAAAAATCCAGAGACGCTGTCTGCGCATCGAGCCGCGCGAGGGTGACGCGCCCCTCTGCCGCGAGATGATCGATGATGAAGCCGATCAGCCGCGCGCCGATGCCCAAGCCGCGGCCTTCGCGCGCGACGCAGACGCGCTGGATCTTGGCGACGTCACCTTTGACCTGCACCCGCGCGGCCCCGACAGGCGCGCCATCCCGGCGGACAAGCAAATGGGCGCAGCGATCATCCTGGCCGTCGATCTCTTCTTCTTCCGAAACGCCTTGCTCATCGATGAAAACGGCGCGGCGCAGCGCCAAACACATCTCGATCTCTTCCGGTGATTGCACAAAAGCAATGTCGAGCGTCATGAACCGATCCTTGCGTCGCGCCTCAACCGGCGCGCACTATAAGCCGGTTCTGGCTGGCTGACAGGCCGGCCGCGGCCGCGCTTGTATTGTGCAGTGCAGCATAATAGGGTCCGCCGCGTGAAACGGGCTTCCGCAAAGGAGACGGGCGTGGATATCAGCAAAATCTCAGTCGGCGAAAATCCGCCCTATGACGTGAATGTCATCATCGAGGTGCCGATCGGCAGCGACCCGGTGAAATACGAATTGGATAAGGAATCAGGGGCGATGTATGTCGACCGGTTTCTGCACACCGCGATGTTCTACCCGGCCAATTACGGCTTCATCCCGCACACGCTGTGCGGTGACGGCGACCCGGTCGATGTCCTGGTGGTCAGCCGCCTGCCGGTGATCCCCGGCGCGGTGGTGCGCTCGCGCCCGGTCGGAGTGATGATCATGGAGGATGAGGAAGGGATGGATGAGAAGATCATCGCCGTCCCGCATGACAAGCTGCATCCCTACTATAATGACGTCTCCAGCTATCGCGACCTGCGGGATGTGCTGTTGGAGCAGATCGCGCATTTCTTCTCCCATTATAAGGATTTGGAGAAGGATAAATGGGCGAAGATCTCGCGCTGGGGCGAAGCGGGCGAGGCCCAGGAAATCATCACCGCCTCAATCAAGGCGCATGACGATAAGCTGACCGAAGCGCATTAAGCCTCGCCGGACCGGGAACGCCCCCGCCGCTTGCCAAAGCGCGGGCCGCCCGTTAGATCACGCCCCCCGTCGTACGCCCAACCGCACGCCCGAAAGGCCGACCATGTCCATCGACGCCGATGCGCTGAAAACCGAACTGCTGAGCCAAATCGAGGCCGCGCCCGATCTGGCTGCGCTCGACGGCGTCCGCGTTTCGGCCCTGGGCAAGAAAGGCCGGATCACCGCCGCCATGAAAGGGCTGGGCGGATTGGACCCGGAGGCGCGCAAAGCGACAGGCCAGGCGCTGAACGCTGTCAAGGACGCGCTGGCCGCCGCGATCGACGCGCGCAAGGACGTCCTTGAAACGGCCGAGATGAACACGAAGCTGGAAGCGGAGCGGATCGATGTGACCCTGCCGGTGCGGCCCGAGCAGCGCGGCAAGCTGCACCCCATCAGCCAGACGATCGACGAGGTAGTAGCGATCTTTGGCGCTATGGGGCTGAGCGTTCGCGAAGGGCCCAATATCGAGGACGGCTTCCACAATTTCACCGCGCTGAACATGCCGCCGGAACACCCGGCGCGGCAGATGATGGATACCTTCTATCTAAAGGGCGAAGACGGCGAAGCGGACATGGACCGCGTGCTGCGCACCCATACCTCGCCGGTACAGATCCGCACCATGCAAAGCGAGAAGCCGCCGATCCGGATCATCGCGCCCGGCCGCACCTATCGCTCAGACTATGACGCGACCCACACGCCCATGTTCCATCAGGTCGAAGGTCTGGTGATCGATAAGGACATCAATTTCGGCCATCTGAAAGGCTGTCTTCAGGAGTTTTGCGACGCCTATTTCGAGGTCGACCATGTGCCGCTGCGCTTCCGGCCCAGCTATTTCCCCTTTACCGAACCCTCAGCGGAAGTGGATATCGGCTGCTCGCGCAAAGGCGGCGAATTGAAGATCGGCGCCGGCGACGATTGGCTGGAAATCCTTGGCTCCGGGATGGTGCATCCGCGCGTCCTGGACTATTGCGGCATCGATCCTGAGGAATATCAGGGCTTCGCCTTCGGCATGGGGATCGAGCGCATCGCGATGCTGAAATACGGCATCCCCGACCTGCGCACCTTCTATGAGGCGGATGTGCGCTGGCTGAAGCATTACGGCTTCGCCCCGATCGAAGTCGCCAGCCTGGAACGCGGCCTGACGCCGTAGAGGGCGGCGCGCCCTCGGCGCCCGGCCTCACCGCGCGGCGAGATAGTCCAGCATCGCCTCCGCCGTCTCCTCTGGCGCCTCTTCGGCGATGAAGTGGCCGCAATCGAAAACGCGCTCATCGACCGCGTCGCACCAGCGCGTCAGACTCGGCGCCAGCGGGGTCTTGCGATAGCGCTGGCCGCGCAACAACAACATCGGGCTGGGCAGCCGCCGCCCCGCCGCCAGGTCTTCGCGATCGTGGTCGACATCGACGGTAGCGCCGGCGCGGTAGTCGTTGCACATGGCGGCGATAACCTCAGGTTTGGCGATCGCAGCCTCATACTCCGCGACGGCGTCAGGATCGAGCGCCTCTGGCCGGCCGGCCCAGGCCGACAGCAGATGATGCAGATAGAAGGAAGGATCGGCGCCGATCAGGGTCTCCGGCACCGGCGCGGGCTGCGCCAGGAATGGCCAGTGATAGGCCGCTAGCGCGGCGCGCCAATCCATTTCCTCCCAGACTTCGAGCGTGGGAACCGTGTCGAGACTGATGAAGCCTTGCACCCGATCCGGATGGTCCAGCGCCAGCCGAAAGGCGGCCCGGGCGCCGCGATCGTGTCCGGCCAGATGGAACCGCTCATGGCCCAGCGCCGTCATCATCTCGGCCAATATCCCCGCCCAGACCCGTTTCGAAGCCGCGCGGATCGGATCGTCGCCTGGACAGAGGGCCGGCGTCCCGCTGGCGCCATAGCCGGGCAGGTCTGGAATGATGGTGGAGTAAGACAACGCCAGGGTCGGGGCGACGCGATGCCAGGCGGCGCCGGTCTGTGGGAAACCGTGCAGCAGCAAGAGCGGCGGTCCCGCGCCGCCGATCCGGACGCTTAGTATCATATCACCGGCCTGTACTGGCTTGATTTCGAAACCCTCGAACACCGTTTCCTCCATCATTGTCGACGCTTGTTCGGCCATGGGCGCACGGCTATAAGCCAGCCGGCCGAAAGCGCGCCCTGTTCTACAAAACCCCTCTCAAGGCATCACCATGAAATTCACCCTGTCCTGGCTGAAAGACCATCTGGAGACCGAGGCGGGCGTCGCGGAAATCGCCGAACGCCTGACCGCCATCGGGCTCGAGGTCGAGGAGATCACCGATCCGGCGGCGGGGCTGGAGCCCTTCATTATCGGCTATGTCGAGGACGCCTGGAAGCATCCCAACGCCGACCGGCTGAAGGTTTGTCAGGTCAGTACCGGCGCTGAGACGGTGCAAGTGATCTGCGGCGCGCCGAACGCGCGCAAAGGCATGAAAGGCGTCTTCGCCGCCGCCGGGTCCTATGTCCCAGGCACCGATCATCACCTGAAGGCGGGCGAGATCCGGGGCGAGGCCTCGAACGGGATGCTCTGCTCGGAGCGGGAGCTGGGCCTGTCTGACGAGCATGACGGGATCATCGACCTGCCCGAGGACGCGCCGGTGGGCGAGAGCTTCGCCGCCTATCGCGGCCTCAATGATCCGGTGATCGAGATCGGCATCACGCCGGACCGCGCCGATTGCCTCGGCGTCTATGGGATCGCCCGTGATCTGGCCGCCGCCGGCCTGGGTATTCTGAAAGCGTTCGACCGCACCGAGATTGCCGGAAGTTATGAGAGCCCGATGGCGTGGCGGATCGATGAGCACGCCCTCGACGGCTGCCCCTATGTCGCCGGCCGGCATTTCCGCAATCTCACGAACGGGCCCAGCCCGGACTGGATGCAACGCCGGTTGACCGCCATTGGCCTGCGCCCGATCTCGGCGCTCGTCGATATTACCAACTATGTGACCTATGACCTGGGCCGGCCGCTGCATGTCTTCGACGCTAAGACGGTGAAGGGCGACCCGACGATGCGCCGCGCGCGCGACGGCGACACGATCCTGGCGCTGGACGGCAAAGACTATACGCTGACCTCGGACATGGTCGCGATCTATGACGAGAACGGCCCCGAAGGGATCGCCGGCGTCATGGGCGGCGAAGAAACCGGCTGTACGCTGGAGACGACCGAGGCCTTCCTGGAGGTTGCCCTGTTCGATCCGGTGATGGTCGCCGAGACCGGCCGGGCCCTGGGAATCAATTCCGACGCCCGCTACCGGTTCGAGCGCGGTCTCGATCCGGAAAGCGCCGCGTGGGGCGTACATGTGGCGACGCGCCTCATCCAGCAGCTTTGCGGCGGCGACGCCAGTACGCCGGTCAGCGCCGGAACCCTGCCGAAGCCCGAGCGCCGGCTGGATCTGCGGATCGCGCGGATGACACGGCATAGCGGCTTGGAAGTCCCGGTCGAAGAAGCGGAGGAGGCGCTGAAAGGCCTTGGCTTCGAAACCGAGATCAGCGAGGGCGCGCATGGGCCGATGATCCACACGGTCGTCCCCAGCTGGCGCCACGATGTCGAGACAGAATATTGCCTGATCGAGGAAGTGCTGCGGATCAAAGGTTTCGACAGCGTGCCGGCCCGCGCCCTGCGCCCGTCGGAGGCGCTGCCCGGCGCCGCCATCGGCCTGCAGCAGCGGCGCGACGCCTTCGCCAAGAAGGTGCTGGCCCAACGCGGCATGCTGGAGGCGGTGACCTGGTCCTTCATGCCCGGCGATCTCGCCATACTGTTCCGCGCCGATGACGGGTTCGACCGAGCGGCCATGACGCTGGCCAACCCGATCAGCGCTGATCTCGACGTGATGCGGCCCAGCATACTGCCGAACCTGATCCAGGCCGCGGCGCGCAACGCGGATCGCGGCGCCGGCGATGTCGCCTTGTTCGAGGTCGGCCCCGCCTTCCGCGACCCGACTCCGACGGGGCAGGACACGGTCGCCGCCGGTATCCGCGCCGGCAAGACCGGCGAGCGCTCCTGGACCGGTCCGGTGCGCGACGCCGACGCGTTCGACGCCAAGGCCGACGCGCTCGCGGTGCTGGAAGCTTGCGGCGCGCCCGTCGCCAATCTGCAGGTCTCGCTCGATGCGCCAGACTGGTATCATCCGGGCCGGGCCGGAACCCTGCGCCTGGGTCCGACCGTTCTAGCCTGGTTCGGCGAGTTGCATCCCGGTCTCGCGCGCAAGCTGGACCTGCGTGGGCGCGCGGCGGTGTTCGAAATCTTCATGGAGCGCATCCCCAAACCGCGCGGCAAATCCGGCGGCAAGTCCCGGCCGCTGTTGAAGACCGAGGCGCTGCTGCCCGTCGGGCGCGACTTCGCCTTCCTGGTCGACGCCGGGACCGCCGCCGATGCGCTGGCGCGCGCGGCCGCGGCCGCAGACAAGAAGATGATCGCCGGGGCCCGCGTCTTCGACGTCTATGAAGGGCCGGAACTCGACGGGGCCAAGTCGGTCGCCGTCGCCGTGACGATCCAGCCGACCGAGAAGACCCTGACCGACCCGGAAATCGACGCCATCGCCGGCAAGATCGTCGCCAATGTCGAAAAACTCACCGGCGGCAAGCTGCGGGGGTAGCGTCGAGAATGGCTATGTGTCGGCTTCTGGACCGTCGATCGGCAGATTGACCGTGAAGACGCGGCGGACGAGGTCGGTGCGGTCATGGCAGTCGGTCTTGGCCAGGATCGATTTGATCTGCTGACGGGTGGCGCCGAGACTGACCGATCGATGGTCTGCGATCTCGTTGGTGCGCAGCCCGTCCATCAGCAGCGTCAGAATTTCCGACTCCGCTGGCGTCAGCCCATAGAGCGCCGCCATGCCGGTGAGATTCAAATGCTCTCGCCGATCCGGGTCGACGATCGTCACCCAGGCGCCGCGAAAGGCGCGGTCGATCTCGCCATCCGCGTCGCGCACCGGCGCGATCTCCAAGGCATAGTGCCCGCCATGAGAGCGTTTCGGGACCTTGAGAAACCGGCCGACAGCAGACCCTTCCTCAGCGGCGGTCGCCGCCACATCGGCCACGGCGCGCTTCATCTCGGCGTCCAAATGCGCGGCGGTTAGGCGGAGCACACCGTCATAGCCATGATCTACGCCGTCCCGCGCGTCGAAAATCCGTTTGGCGCTGATGTTTGCATAGACGATGCCCGCATCGCTCCGAACCAACACATGGCCAATATGCCACCGATCAAGCGCCGCCAGCGCCGCTTGAAAACGCGCACGCAAGACGTTTAACCCGCGTCCGATTTCAACGGCTTTCGCAAGATGGGGTTCGAAGGATCGCGCCACCGCCCTTTCTGGTCCGGTTATGCCGCCGCGACCGACCACATATTGAAACGTCAGTGCGTCAAACCAGGCCTTCTCGTCGTTGAGCTTCACGGCCGCGCGGCAACGGATCCCCATTCGTCGAACGCACCAAAGGGTATCAGGTCGATTGTTGAAGGCGTCTCGATCCGGCCATAGTATCTCATCAGTCACACAGGTCCCCGCCGGAGAGGCTTTTAACAAGTTCCAACCTTCGGCTTCATAAGTCCAAAAGTCGCGAACATACTCCGCCATCAGTTCTCTGGGGAAGTTCGTCGTACTCGCGTCTATCGCAAATGGCGTCGCATCCTCGGCGCCGATCGCATAGAGGATACACCCTTTAGCCCCAACCTCGGCAGCGATGGGATCCAGTGCACGCGGCCAATTCTCTGGATTAATCGCAGCATCATAGATCGATCCGACAATTTGCGTGCTTTGCCCGATCAAAGGAGTCGAGCCGTTCATACCGATGTATCCGTCGGGTCGATCGGTAGGTTGACGGTGAAGACGCGGCGGACCAGGTCGGTGCGGTCGTGGCAGTCGGTTTTGGCCAGGATCGATTTGATCTGTTGACGGGTGGCGCCGAGACTGACCGACCGATGGTCGGCTATTTCGTTGGTGCGCAGCCCGTCCATCAGCAGCGTCAGCACCTCCGACTCCGCTGGCGTCAGATCATAGAGCGCCGCCATACCGGTCAGATTGAAATGCTCGCGCCGATCCGGATCGACGATCGTCACCCAGGCCCCGCGAAAGGCGCGGTCAATCTCGCCATCCGCGTCGCGCACCGGCGCGACTTCCAGGGCGTAATCGCCGCCGCCCGAGCGTTTCGGGACCTTCAGGAAGACACCGGCGGTCGCGCCCGCCTCGTCAGCGGTCGCCGCGACATCGGCGACCGCGCGCTTTAGCCTGTCATCCAAATGCACGAAGGTTGCGCGCAGGACGCCGTCATGGCCGTTCTCGACGCCATCCCGCGCCTCAAAGATCCGCTTGGCGCTGTCATTCGCGTAGAGGATGCCGCCATCCGCTCGAACCAGCACATGGCCGACATGCCATCGATCGAGCGCCGCGAGCGCAGCGTGAAAACGCCGGCGCAACACACTTAGGCCCCGGCTGACTTCGATGGCTTTGGCGAGGTGCGGCTGGTAGAGTTTGGCGACCGTCCTCTCTGCGCGAGTCGCATTGCCGCGGCCAACGGCATACTGAAAAACGATCGCGTCGAACCATGCCTTGTCATAGCTGAGTATCATCGCTGTCCGGTTGTAGTAGCCCTTCGTTTGGATCGCCCACAGCACGTCAGGCCGCACGTTGAAAGCGTCCCGATCTGTCCACACCATCTCGTCCGTAATAAAGGTCCCGGCTGGCATGTTGAGGTAGGATTTCCACCAATCCCCAACATATTTCTCCCAATCGCGGTAGAGTTTGGCGATGGCGCCGGCGTCGAACAGCGATGAGTAGGAGACGACCGAGAAGGGCGTCGCGTGTGCGTCGGAAACCGCGAAGATCACGCTGCCCTTCGCGCCGACCTCAACGGCGATTGGATCGAGCGCGGCCGACCAATATTCCGGGTTGACCGCTGCGTCGTAGATGGACCCGACAATTGCAGACAGCTTCGATTCACCATCCATTAGGAAACCTCCGCCACCGGAGAAAAAGGCTGCATCCTTTTGCATTAAAACCCTACAGGAATTGTCGGTTTGGTTTCAACCGGAGCGGCGCGCGTAGCCTTAAGGCCGCATGCGAAAAGATGCATGGCGTCCGGTATCCCCGGCCCGACCAAGCGACTCTGGCGCTTTTACGCCGGAATCGCGTGGGCCGAGCCGGGCCGTCACTCTTGATCAGGGGTCAAGATGACGGCGGGAGAATTGTGGCGATGTGCTTGCGCTCTTCCGCCAAACCGGAGCCGATATTCACGCGCGAGTAGGCGACCGTTCCGACGCCGGGCGCGTAGTAGCTGGTTCTAACCGTCCGTTCGTCGGCGCATACCACCTTGTAGGCGTCATAGCTGCCGCTTGGCACGGTGACATTGCTGGCGGCCTCCACCGTGCAACGGTGGTTGCGTGTCCAGGTGTTTCCCTTCGAGTTGGCGCCTTTAAGATCGAACCGAACGGTCGATTGCATGGCGAGAGGCCAAATGGCGCCCTCTTGGGTGATGTCATACGTACCGCTGCCGCCGCCGCAATTCTCCCAGCGCGCCGCGGGCGTGAATGACTCGGCGATCCACCAGCTGCATCCGGTGGTTTCATTAGTCCAGTTCTCGACGCCATCCGCCCGGCTGAGAAGTACGGTGCGCTGCGTGTCCCCGTCTTGGTTTTGGTACTCGATCACAGTACCCACCGGGTGAATGACCTGCGCGACCTCTCCCAGGTCCGCTGTGGCCGGGGTTTCCTCGACCGTTGTCGTCGTTTGACAGGCGGCCAACGCAAGGCCGACCAGGAGCACGGCTCCCAGTTTCATTTCTTGATTAAACATGGTGATCTCCCCGATCTGATAACGAACTCTCACTCGAACCGGCGCTCCCTCCCCAGTCGCGATGTCGCGGGCAACCGTGTTTCCGCCTTTGGCGAGAACGACCGGGTTTTGGTTCGAATGAGTGAAGGCTAGATCGACCAACCAGAACGCCGCATCTACCATTTGGTATACGGAGAGCGCTTTTTTTTATGATTTGGTTGTGCGTGTTATGACGATGCGCCTCGCGGACGCCGAACCAGAGCGGCCGCTTCCGAAGGGATGACATCAATCACCCCATCGGCGCCGCCTCTGGAAGAAACAGCGCGATGGGGCGAGGGACTGGCGCCGCGTCAGCGCTGTAGGCTAGGACGACGGCGGGAGGATCGTGGCGACATGCTTGATGTCATGCTCCATACCCTTGCCGGTTCGGAACCAGGAATAGGCGACTGTTCCGACTTCGGGCGCGTAGAACCAGGTGCGAGCCGACGAGCCGCCGACGCAAACGACCTTGTAGGCGTCATAGCTGCCGCTGGGGACCGTTATATTGCTGGCCGCCTGGACTTCGCAGCGGCGTGTGTCCTCCCAAGTATCGCCGGCCTGATTCGAGCCCGTCAGCTGGTAGGTGGCCTTGGCGCCAAGCGTCAAAGGCCAGAGGGATCCGTCTTGGGTGATTTCTTGAACGCCATCTGAAAAATCGCCGCAATTCTCCCAGCTTTGAGCGGCTGTTATCGGGCCGGCGTTTGTCCAACCGCACCCTGTCGTCTCATTGGTCCACCTTTCCAGGCCGTTTTCCCGGCTCAGAAGCGCCTCACGATCGGTGGCGCCGTCTTTGTTGCGAAAATCTTGAACGGTTCCCACCGGGTATATGACCTTGTCGACCGCGCCCAATTCCACGGTCGCCGGCGTCTCCTCGACCGTTGTCGTCGTCGTTTGGCACGCGGCCAGAGCCAAACCGGCCAGCAGAACGGCGCACAGCTTGAGTTTGTTCTTGGACTTGATTGTCTCCCCTAATGATGCGCAATACGCGCCTGGACCGGCCGCACACCCCCGGATGCGACTTAGGCGACGATCTGCTCGCCGCCTCCGTCGCGAGCCGACCAGCCTTCGGTCCAGACAGCGATACGCTATTGCGACCGGACATAGGCGCGCATCTACCATCTGGTATAGAGAGCCGGCGTTTCGGGGCTATTTACGCCTAGCGGCGATGCGCATCCGGGGGCCGCGGGACCGTTAAGCCTTTTTTGGGCGTCGGCGGTGGGCGTAGGGCGGCGGGTGTTGCTCGAGCCTATGGGGCCGTCACTAAGAAGTATCGGAGCGGGCGTCGGATGTCTCGAGATTTGCGCAGGCGTCGACCAACAACAGAATTTGCGTCCGAACCTTCTTGTTGCGGATGGCCGCGATCTTTCGCGCCAATCGGATCACGTTCTGTGGCGACAGGGCGTCCTGATCATCGAAGAGCGATTGCGTCTCGACAGAATGTTCGGAAGGGCGTTCAGCGCGAATGGGCGGCGACTGGATAGGACCGCCATTGACCCGGCGGCCAGCCGATCGGACCGACTTGCCCGCCTTGTCCGGATCAGATGGCGCGCCGAGAGTCCCGTCCGGCGGGTCAGAGACGCCGTCCTGGGCGGCTTCGGGGAAGAAATAGGGGATCGGCGCGCCCAAAGTCTCACCGATCTCCCAGAGCCGGCTGCACGCGATCCGGTTCGCAGCCCGCTCGTATTTCTGCAGCTGTTGAAAACTGATGCCGACCCGGTCGGCCAGTTCCTGCTGGCTCATGCCGCGCGCCGTCCGGTATTCGCGAAGGCGATTGCCGACATACTGGTCGATCTTGTGCGGCATGCGGAGACTTCCCGGCGCTGTTTGAACGCTTCGCGGAACGCCAAAGGGCCCGGCCGCGTGCGTTGGTGATACACGGTAAAGACACAACGTAGTTTCACAAAACACTATTATATTTTCATAGCCACGCGCCAGCAGTTTCTGCTCGCAATGCGTGAGGCAGCGAAATTACTCGAGTAAGAAGTGTGTTACCTCAACCCGCCAACATTGACTGCATATGCAGTTACAGTATGGTTGAAGAACCTGGATCGTTTCTCAAATAAGCGCGCTCGACGCAGAGTGATTTTACTTCTTTAACCTTGTCATACGCAGGCAAATCAAGTTAAGGCGGCATCGAATAGTGAACGGTTCAAGTAACTATGAGGATATACTCTTGGAAGGCTTTGCTCCATCCGCCGCGCGCGACCTGCAGGACCTTGTCGGCCAGAGTGACGCTAAAGCCCCAACAGGCGCGGCCGCACCCGAAGCGACAACAGGACCGGCGGCAAAGCCCGCGAACGGCGCCAAGAAAATCTCCTATGCGATTTCCTGTTCGTCCCGCTTCCGGGACGCGATCCAGACCTTGGCGGATCGCCGGGATGTGAATGTCGGCGATATCGCGCGTTCGGTGATGTTGACCTTACCCGTGGAGGCGATCGACGCAGCGCCGGATCCGGGCGAACCGGCGGAGGCCGATCGCGAGACGATCTATCTGAAATCCGGACCCAGCGCCGGCAAGCCCTGGCGCCGCAAGCCACGGCTTCAAGTAAGGCTGCCGGCGGGCTATGCGGCGCAGACAATCCGCAAGGCGTTGGGCGTCGCCCTGGCCTTGGAACGCGGCGACAGTCGGATCAACCTGGAGAATGCGCTGGCCCCGACTTGGGAAAGTCTGGTCGGCGAGTTGCACGACAAGATCTCGCGGCTTCAGGCGACGGTGACCGCCTTGTCCTTCGATCCGCTGCCGAACGGCGTACGCAGCCGAGCCGAGGCGCTGCATGTCTTAGGCTTCCCGGGCGACGGGACGCCCGGCGCGCCGGCGATCAAGATCCGGTTTCGGATGCTGGCGGCGATCCATCATCCGGACAGCGAGTTCGGCGATACCGCGCGCATGTCCCAACTGAACCAGGCGATGGCGCTGCTGAAACATGGTTAGGCGGCGCGCGCCTATGCGTTATGCATCGGTTATGCGCGCATAACTTTGATTATTCGCTTGATATTCGGGATAATGCGCTGCTATTGCGGGTTTCCACGATAGGAGACCGCTATGACCCCGCCCCTGAGCGGCCCGACCATCAGCGATCGGATTCGCGCCGCCCGCCGCAATGCAAGCATGACGCAAGCCGCCCTGGCCGACGCGCTGGGCGTCACCCAGTCAACCGTCAACCGCTGGGAAAGCGGCCGGCACGACCCGTCTCGCGAGACCGCGCAGCATATCGCCCGTGCGCTCCAAGTCGACCTGAGCTGGCTCGAGGTCGGGGCCGTGACCGATCCGGAAACGGCGCAAGACGCCCAAGCGATCGCCAATTATGAAAGCCGCGCCGCCTCACGCGCCTTGGAGCGGGATATCGCGCCCTACATCACGCTGCCCACCGTCGCCTATCAGGGCGTGCCCGGCGCGCATTCGCATCTCGCATGCAAGGCGGTTTTTCCCAACTTCGAACCGTTAAGCTGCCCCAGTTTCGAAGAGGCCTTCGCCTCGGTGGAAGAAGGCCGCGCCGGCTTGGCGATGATCCCGATTGAGAACTCGCTGGGCGGGCGGGTCGCCGATATCCACCATCTGCTGCCGGAATCCAGCCTGTATATCGTCGGCGAGCATTTCCAGCCGGTGCACCACAACCTGCTCGGCCCGCCCGGCGCCAAGCTCGAAGGAATTCGCGAGGTCCACAGCCATACGCAAGCCCTGGCGCAATGCCGTGAGACGCTGCGGGAGTTGCGGATCAAACCTGTTGTCGCCGCCGACACCGCCGGCGCCGCGGCCGAGATCGCGGCCCTGAACGACCCGACCGTCGGCGCGATCGCCTCGACCCTCGCCGCCGAGACCTACGGGCTTGAGGTCTTGCGCAGTCGGGCCGAGGACCGGATCGGCAATGTCACGCGGTTCGTCATCATGGCGCGCACTCGGATCGAGCCGGACCCGCGCAAAGGCGCCGCGATGACCAGCTTTGTCTTCAATGTCCGAAGCGTCCCGGCCGCGCTCTATAAATCGCTCGGCGGTTTCGCGACCAACGGCGTGAATATGATCAAGCTCGAAAGCTATATCTCAATCTCGGATTATGCGACCGCGCGGTTTTATGCGGAGATCGAAGGCCATCCGGCCGAGAAACATGTCGACCGCGCGCTTGAAGAGCTGCAGTTCTTCACGAACAGGGTGAAAATACTCGGCACATATTCGCAAAGCGCATTTCGATTCTAGAGGACGGGATCGGGCGTCACCCAGGGCGCGGCGCTGAAATGGTCGGCGAGATGGTCGATCAAGGCCCGCACGCGCGTCGGCAGATGGCGGTTCGGCGGGTAAAGCGCGCAAAGCGCGGCGTCGGCGGATGCATAGTCCGTCAATAGGCTGGTCAATCGACCCTCGTGGATGGCGTCGGCGACCGCATAGGCGGGGGATCGCGCGACGCCGGCGCCGGCCAGCGCCAACCCGGCCAGCGCCGCCGGCGCGTTGGCGCGCAGGCGTCCCGCCACACGCACGGCGACCTCACGCTTTGGCCGCGATCCGCCCCGATCGTTGCGGGCGCTCCGGTCATTCACGGGGCGAAACCGCCAGATCCGCGGCTCTGCGAGGCTTTCATCAATCAGGCATTCGTGATGGCTGAGGTCGCTCGGGCGGCGCGGCGCGCCGGCCCGCGCCAGATAGTCGGGGGCTGCGCAGATGACGAAAGGCATCGGGGCCAGACGCCGCACGATCATGCTCGAATCGGCCGGGGCCCCGACCCGGATCGCTAGATCATACCCTTCCGCCGCCAGGTCCAGCCGGGCGTTGCTGAGGAAGAGCTGAACCTCCACCTGCCGATTTCGCTCGATAAAGGGCGCAAGCGCGTCTGGCAGCGGGTGACTGCCAAACCCTGTCGGCGCGGTGATCCGGATCTGCCCCGCCAATGTGTCCTGCCGGGCGCGCAGCGTCGCGTCGAGCTCGTCGAACTGATCGATCAGCCCGCCGGCGCGGTCCCGATAGGTCTGCCCGGCGTCAGTGAGGGACACGCTGCGGGTCGTACGGGCGAAGAGTTGAGCGCCGAGACGCGCCTCCAGCGCCGCCACACGCTTGCTGACCAGCTTGGTCGACAGGCCGAGGCGCCGAGCGCCGCCGGTGAAGGATCCTTCTTGCGCCACCGCGAGGAAGGCCCGCATCGCTTCGATTCGATCCATCGCACATCCCAAAGTTTTGTCGCCGGATTATACATAATCATTCGCCAAAGTGGTAGATTATCTTCCCATGCTTCACGGCCTATTTCATCGACACCGGCGGCGTTCCGCTGTTGGAAACGCAATCAAACGAGTTGAGGAGTAACAATCATGTCCGAGCCCGTCCGTATCCACTATTTCGCCAAATCAGGCCACAGCCATCGTGTTGCGTTGTTCGCCGGCCTCGCCGGAATCCCGCACGAATTGGTCACTGTCGACCTGGTCGCCGGTGAACATAAGCAAGCGCCTTTCTTGTCCCTGAACCCAGCCGGTCAAGTGCCGGTGATCGAGGATGGCGGCGTCGTTCTGTCAGATTCGAACGCCATCCTCGTCTATCTAGCGCGCACCTACGCGCCGGACTGGCTGCCGACGGATTCGGTCGGCGAGGCCGAAGTCCAGAAATTCCTGTCGATCGCCGCCGGCGAAATCGCCTATGGGCCGGCGGCGGCCCGGCTTGTCACCGTCTTTGGCGCGCCGCTTGACGCGGAACGGGCGAAACAGATCGCCGCTGGGATCTTCGAGCGACTGGAAGCGCATCTCGACGGCCGCGATTGGTTGGTCGGCGACCGGCCGACAATCGCCGATGTCGCGATCTATTCCTATACGGCGCACGCGCCGGAGGGCGGCGTATCCTTGGAGCCGTATCCGCATATTCGCGGTCTTTTGCGCCGGATCGAATCGCTGCCGGGTTTCACGCCCATGCCGAAAACGGCCGCCGGTCTGGTCGCCGACGCGGACTAAAATCTAAACATACAAAGCGGGAGTAATGATGATGAGACAGGACGGATGGCTTTTGGAGACCTCGCCCTTCCATGAAGGCGAGATCGCCGCCCAGAAACGGGTTGGGGCGGCCGAGACCATGGACCAGTTCGGCCGCAAAGTCGTGCGTCCTTACCTCACCGAGGAGCTTCGCGCTTTCTTCACCGACCTCCCGCTGGTCTATGTCGGTCATGTCGATGAGGCGGGGCGGCCCTGGGCGTCGGTCCTGTCCGGCGCGACCGGCTTTATCGCCTCGCCTGACTCCACAACCCTGGCGATCGACGCCGACCCGGTCGTCGGCGATCCGCTGGCGGCGGCGCTGGCGCCGGGCGCGGCGATCGGCATGGTTGGGGTCGGGGTCGGCAACCGGCGGCGCAATCGCGTGAACGGCCATGTCAGCGCCATCGAAGACGGACGCGTGACCGTGACCGTGGATCAGGCCTTTGGCAATTGCCCGCAATATATCCGCCCGCGCACGCATAGCGACGCAAGGCCGAAACGCGTCGGGAACACAGCGCCCGCGCGTTTGACGACGCTCGACGACGCGGCGCGCGCGCTAATCGGCCGATCCGAGAGCTTCTATGTCGCCAGCTTCAGCAACAGCGGCGACGACGCCGCGCGGACCAACGGGGCCGATGTCTCGCATCGCGGCGGCAAGCCCGGCTTTGTCAGAATCGAGGGCGACACGCTGACGATCCCCGATTTCGCCGGCAACTCGCATTTCAACACGCTGGGCAACTTCTTGCTTGAGCCGCGCGCCGGTCTGTTGTTTCTCGATTGGGAGACCGGCGCGGCGCTGATGCTGACCGGGTCGGTCGAGATCCAGTGGGACGGGCCGGAAGTCGACGCTTTTCGCGGGGCCGAACGGCTCTGGCGGTTCAAGGTCGAGGAGGGCGTCTGGCTGGACCACGCCATCGCCTCGGACTGGACATCGGGCGAGGCGTCGCCCAACAGCCTGATCACCGGCGACTGGGACGCGGCCGCCGCGACCCTGGCTGCTGAGAAGAAACGCAATGCGTGGCGCCCCTATCGTGTCGTGAAGGTCGAAGATGAGAGCAGCGTGATCCGCTCTTTCTATCTGGAACCCGCCGACGGCGACGGGCTTGTCCGCGCCAAGCCGGGCCAGCATCTGACAATCCGCGCGCCGGCCGGGCCGGAGGGCGAGAGTGTCGTCCGCTCCTATACCTTGTCCTCCGCGCCCTCCGACAGCGTCTACCGCCTGTCGATCAAACGCGAGGATGCAAGCGGCGACGCGCCGAACGGCGTGATGTCCACCTGGCTGCACGCCAATCTGAGCGAAGGCGACCAGATCGAGGCGCGGGCGCCGGCCGGGTCCTTTTATCTCGACACGACCGAGCGCCGTCCCGCGGTGCTGATTCCCGCCGGCGTCGGCGTCACGCCGATGATCGCGATGGCGCGCGAAGCCGCCTATGAAGGGTTGCGCAGCCGTCACCTGCGGCCGCTGACGGTGATCCACGCCGCTCGTTCGGCCGGTGAACGCGCCTTCGCCGAAACGTTTCAGTCGCTTGGCGAAAACAGCGACGGGCGGATACGCTATGTCTCGGTCTTGAGCGACCCACAACCCGGCGATGCATACGATTTTGAAGGGCGCATCGATGCCGGTCTAATCAAGAGTTTGCTTGGGCTCGACGATTATGACTTCTTCCTCTGCGGCCCGCCGGCCTTCATGCAAGCGCTTTATACGGCGCTGCGCAGCCTGGGCGTGCGCGACGCGCGGATCTTCGCGGAAGCCTTTGGACCGGCCGCCTTGGACCGAACCCCCGACGAAGGCGGCGCCGAGCCGGAGCCGGAACCCGAGGCGGAAGAGGCGGTCGTCGCCTTCACCCAATCGGCCGTCGAACAAAGCTGGACCAAGGGCGGACCGACGCTGCTGGAACTGGCGGAAAGCGAAGGCCTGTCGCCGGAGTATGGATGCCGAAGCGGCACCTGCGGCGCCTGCGCCGTCCCCCTGAAATCCGGCAAGACCGCCTACCGCACCCCGCCCCGAACCGAGGTCGCCGACGGTTCGGTCCTCATCTGCTGCGCCACGCCGGCCGCGGATAGCGAAAGGATCGAGCTTGATCTGTAAAGGGAGTAAAGAAGCGGCCCGTCGACCCCTTTCTCTGGGATCGACGGGCCGCGAATAGACCGCCGCCTCGCCGGCATGCTACTCATCACGCATGCACAGGTCGGCGCGCCATCGAACGATTTTTCCGGGTGTTGATGCGGTTTCGATCGCGTCGGACAGGACGTTTCCGCGCCATTCGCATGACGAGTTCGGGTTCGGCTACATCGTCGCGGGCGGGCAGGATAGCTGGAGCGGGCGCGGTTTGGTGGCGGCGCAGGCGGGTGACACGATCACGGTTAATCCCGGCGAACTGCATGACGGGGTGGGGCGAAAGGGTCAACCGCGTCATTGGCGAATGCTCTATCTCTCCCCCGCCGCGCTCGCGGATTTCACGGACGTCCCGCTGGACCGTGCGGCGTTTACGCGACCGGTAAACCCTTCTCGACAGGCTTTGACGCGGGCCGTTGACGCTATGGCGGCCGTGACGCGCGATCAACCCGACCGGGATCAGGCGGAGCAGTTGCTGATGCTAGCGCTCGCCGCACAGCTGGAGCCGGATCGCAGCCCTGGCGGCCGACGGAACGCACAGCGTTCACACCAGGTGCGGACCGTCCTCGAGATGATCTATCAGGCCTGGGACGCGCCGCTATCGCTCGCCGATTTCGCGAAGGCCACAGGCGCCAGCCGATTCCAGATTCTCCGGCGGTTTTCGGCGGAAATGGGCGCCACGCCGCACGCCTATCTGATGCAGCACCGGGTGAAACGGGCGAAGGACATGATCACGGCCGGGTCAACCTTGGCGGACACGGCGGTCGCCTGCGGCTTCGCGGATCAAAGCCATCTGACACGCACGTTTGCTCGCCAGACCGGCCTGACGCCCGGTTGTTTTGTCAGGCCTGCGACCGCCTGAGCTGCAATATCCTTCAATCCAAACCCGCGCCCGCCTCCTATCCTGCTCAAAACAGGGGGCCGCATGCGTTTTCTCTATTCTCAGCATATGCTGGACACGTTTCCCGACCGGGTGACGGGCATAGCAGCGTTGGACGGCGTCCGGCCGGATGTCGCGGTCACAGACGCGGTCGCCGAATTGACCGCACGGGCGCGCAGGCGGCTGGAAGCGGAGACGGAAGGCGCATGGCCGGAAATACAGGCCTGGCGGCGCGCCTACGCTGCAATGGGCCTCAAGCCGACGCAGGTTCGCTGCGCGTCAGAGGCGTTGCTCCGACGGTTGCGGAAGGATGGCGCGCTACCCAACCTGCATCCCCTGATCGACCTGTGCAACGGGGCCTCTGTCGCTTACGCCACACCCGTCGCGGTATTCGATCTGGATCACGTGGCCGGCGACCTCGAGGTCAGGCGAGCCACGGGCGACGAACGTTACATCACCTTCTCCGGCGAGATGGAAACGCCGGAACCAGGTGAAGTCATCTTCGCGGATGAGGAAGGTTACGCCCACGCACGGCGATGGGCGAACCGCCAGAGCGGCAAATCGGCTGTATCCGGCGGCACGACACGCGCCCTAATCGTCGCCGAAGCGTTGCATGAAGGCGGCGCTGACGATATGGCGGCGCTCATGCATGAACTCTCGGGCATGATCGCCAAGACGTTCGGGATCGCAGGCGAGACCGCGCTGTTGCTTTCCCCGGACGCAGTCTATGCGTCGGGCGGCATGGGAAGCAGCGATCATGTGGGCTGAGTTCTTGATCACCTCGCTGATCGTTGTCATCGCCCCGGGAACGGGCGTGATCTACACGATCGGCGTCGGACTGGGGCGCGGGGGCGCCGCCAGTATCGCCGCGGCGGCGGGTTGCACCTGCGGGATCATCCCGCACATGGCCGCCGCGATCGCCGGACTCGCGGCCGTCCTCCAAACCAGCGCCGTCCTGTTCCAGAGTTTCAAATGGGCGGGCGTGCTCTATCTGCTTTATCTTGCCTGGTCGATCCTGAAAGAGGGCGGGCCAATCCAATTCAAGCCCGAGAGCGACACGGGCTCGTTTCGCAGAATCGCCGTGACGGGTTTCCTGATCAACATCCTGAACCCAAAACTGTCGATCTTCTTCCTGGCGTTCCTGCCGCAGTTCATTCCCGCCGAGACGGCGTCGCCCCTAACGCGGATGCTGATCCTGAGCGGGATCTTCATGGCGATGACCTTCGCCGTCTTCGTCTGCTATGGCGCATTCGCTTCCAAAGTTCGCGGATATGTTCTGCGGACGCCTGCCGCTGTAACTTGGCTAAAGCGCAGTTTCTGCGCCGCCTTCGTCGCCCTCAGCGCCCGGCTGGCGTTTCAGGCGGCGTGACCGAGCCCAGACTTGGTCGCACCGAAGACGCTTGGCGTTAGGCAAGCTGTCTAAAGCCGCGCCGCCGGCGCCTCTGTGGCGGCCGGGCCGGTGACATGCACGGTCTGGAATCCCAAGGCGCGGGCGGCGGCGATGTTGGCGTCCAGATCGTCGAACAGGAGGATTTCGGCCGGCGTCAGGCCTACCGCCTGGGCGACATGCTCGAACGCCGCAGGCTCCGGCTTTCGGCCGCCGATCCGATGGGACAGGAAGAGCGTGTCGAACGCGGCGAACAGTTCGGCATAGGCCTCCAGAAAATGCGCGGCGTGCGCATTATTTGTGTTGGATAGCGCATAGAGCGCAGACTTGGCGCGCAACAGCGTCAGGATCAAAGCTAATCTTGAACCGTATTGGAGAGACGGCAATGGCTCGATGCAGTCAAGCTGGCTGAACTTCCCAGCGGCCAAACAGATCGTGTCCATGAAAACGTGCCTAAGCCCGCTGTTGTCTGGCCGGCGGTCAGTGCGGCGAGTAGCTGACAGGCTCTTGAAAGCGTTCATCCCCGAAGATCGCGCTTTGTAGCAACCAAGGGCCCCGACAAGCCAGCGGCTATGGGAATCGGGTCTTCGCAGGCTCTACCCGCTGGCATGCATGACGTGGGAGTAGCAGCAACAACCAATTTCATCGCATCAGTCTTGATACTGGGTTTGTCCGATCTGCGAAAAAGTGAGCGCTAACTCTGTACTGCTTCGAGCAAATCTCCAGGCTGACAATTCAACACCTCACAAAGCTTGGCGAGGGTTGAAAAGCGCACTCCTTTGACTTTTCCAGATTTCAGAAGGCTCAAATTCTGCTCAGTGATCCCAACTTGCGCGGCGAGTTCACGCCCCTTGATCTCGCGGCGCGCCATCATGACATCGAGCCGGACAGCGATCTGCATTACACGAATTGCCGGTTCTCAGCGGCGATGCGCTGCGCCTCCGACATCGACCAACCGATGAGAAGCAGCAAGCCGGCAACCAAAATAAAACCAATATCGCCGCTACCAATCTCAACGGCGACCGAGCGCTCTCCAGGTGGGTTCTGAAGCGTGAACAATACAGTGTAAACTGGTGTACACACTATTTTAGCGACTGCCGACAACAGGAGATTTAGCCCAATTCTGTGGATCAGAGGCGCCGCGTTCGGCGCAAGCGGATCGCCAAAGCGGTACAGTCGGAAGAGGCGTCGCATTGCATCAAGAGCGAGCAACACCAAAACAGATGGCGCCAACAGAACAACAACCCCGAGCCAGACATTCCACGTCCAGGCGCTCGACAAGACATCCGAAAAAGGTGTGAATCGGATACCAAGCGCTTCCTGCGCCAACAGGGCGCTCAGCAGGAAAATTGGTAGTCCGAGCATGGATAGCCCAGCAAGCCATTCAAGGACTGTGGCGAGACGGCGTAGGCGCATTGACATGGCATTTCCTTATTGTAAAACGATAAACTTTATTGTAAAACATTAAACAACAGCCATCAATGAGTATACTTATGGTCAAGAAATTGATTCTCGTAGGTTTGATTGCGGCCATGCCAGGTTGCGGCAATCTAGTCCCCAGCACTTTGTTGGAGATCAATGCGCTCGATCCATTTTCAGCAGATCCAGCCGGCTTTGCCGTGGGCATAGATAATGCGGACGGGCTGTCGCTGATCCCAGGGACCGTTACGTGGACTTTTGAAGCCGTCCATAGCCCTAGTGGCGATGTTCGGAACATCGAGATTATTTTGTTGGAAGACCGAACCCAAGATGATCTCACGCTCTACACTCTTGCAGATGATGACGTGACTGCATTGCGCGAATGGCAACAGAATTTACGTGAATTGAAAGAGACTTCTGACGGAAACAGCTCGCTTGACTTCTCGATAAACTTGCAAGGTTGTCGTATTCCCGGCGTCGAGATACCCGATGATCCTCGCATCTCTGTTTTCGTCCAACTTGAAGAAAACGGTCGGCTGCGGCCTCTCGCGCGAAACGTGCCGGTGATGGACTTTTTCGGCACGGACCGACAATCCATAGAGAATCTTCCGCTATGCTAGCCGAGACAAAAGCCCCGTTATTTCTTCCCATGCGAAAGCGGACAGATTTCGACGCCGCGCAGCAGGACAAGAAGCCGCCTCTTGCCATAGCCAGGGCTTCTTGGATCGTTTGATCAGTCTCGTTGCTGATTGAATCGATGTGTAGGTCGCACATTGGTTTGCTTCTGATCCAATAGACAGACTGGGAATATGGGCAATATGGGAAGGTTCGTCCTTATCCTTCGGATCTGTAGCAGGACTGGAAAGAAGGCCACAGCCTAAAGCCGCGCCGCCGCCGCCTCTGTGGCGGCCGGGCCGGTGACATGCACGGTCTGGAATCCCAAGGCGCGGGCGGCGGCGATGTTGGCGTCCAGATCGTCGAACAGGACGATTTCGGCCGGCGTCAGGCCGATCGCCTGGGCGACATGCTCGAACGCCGCAGGCTCCGGCTTTCGGCCGCCGATCCGATGGGACAGGAAGAGCGTGTCGAACGCGGCGAACAGTTCAGCATAGGCCTCCAGAAAATGCGCGGCGTGCGCATTATTTGTGTTGGATAGCGCATAGAGCGGATATTTCCCCCGCGCCTGCGCCAAAACGGCCTCAACGCCCGGAACCGGTCCGGCGAAGATGCTGTTCCAACCCGCGCGGATGGCGGTGTCAGACAGGTCGGCGTCCAACAGCCCGCGCAGATGCGCGAAAAAGGCCGCATCGTCGATCTCGCCGCGCTCATAGCGATGATGGACCGGGTCCTCGGCGAGGGCGGCCGCAAAGTCGCGAACGCCGCCGGGCTCCGGGAAAGGCCAATGCGCCGCGGCGCGCCCGACATCGATCGACAGGATCACATTCCCGATATCGAACAGCAGCGCCTTGACGGTCCCCGGGGACCCTTGCCCCGCCATGCGCCTAAAGGACCTTGGGCTTCGGAAAAGGCAGGTTCGGGCTCTGCGGCTTCAGATCCGCCGCTGCATCGCCTAGCCAGTCTTCGAGCAGGCGCCGGGCGATCGAGTCCTTGCGCGGCAAGCGGAAGGTGAGGTCCTCCGGCGAAGCCAACACTTCGTCTCGGCTGTACCAGCGCGCCGATTCGATTTCCGTCTCGTCCAGCGTGATTGGGCCGACCTCCGCCTCGGCGGTGAAACCGATCATCAGAGAAGCCGGGAAAGGCCAGGGCTGGGAGGAATGGTAGCGCACATTCTTCACACGGGCGCCGACCTCCTCAAAGACCTCGCGCGCCACGGCGTCCTCCATGCTTTCGCCCGGTTCGACGAAACCCGCCAGGACCGAATGCATGCCGGGCGGCCAGTTCAACTGCCGCCCCAGGATCACGCGGTCGGCGCCGTCATGCACCAGCATGATCACAGCCGGGTCGGTGCGCGGGAAATGCTGGGCGCCGCAATCCGGGTTGGTGCAGCGCCGGACATGCCCGGCGCGATCGCTGACGGTCGGAGAACCGCAAACGCCGCAAAACAGGTGCCGCCGATGCCAATGCATCAACCCGCGCGCATAAGCGAGGATCGAACCTGTTCCATGCGGGATAATCTGTCCAAAAGCGCGCAGGTCCCTGAACTCGCCGGCTTCCTCCAGCGGCGGGGCCGAGAGATGCGAGAAATCGGCGGCGAAATGCGCGGTTTCCTCAACCATGCCCAGGAAGACCAAATGCTCGGCCTGGGGCAGTATCGGATGATCCCCGCGCAGCATCACAGGATCCGGCGGCGCGTCGGCTGAGTTCGAACGGCTGACCAGATTTTGCGCCTGCCAGACCGGCACGATCCGGGCGGCCCCGTCGGCGATGGTCTCCAACAGCGTCTCGATATCGGCGCGCAAGTGGGTCATGCGGTCCAAAGGGCCGCTCTCGTAATAATTCGCCCGGCGCGGCAGATGCGGCGGAGCAGGGGGGTGCTGGGACGGGGGATGTTGAGACGGGTCAGGCGGCATAAACAAATCCTCAGCCGAACGAATTAGCGGCGTTCCTACGCCTCAACCTAGCGCTGTCGCCGGTCCGGTCCAGGCGCCGGGGCTTGTGATCGCGGCGGCGATGACCGATATAGGGGGCGGAAGGTCGGCGGATGGACGAGCGCCTCGCTAACCCGGTCAGGTCCGGAAGGAAGCAGCCGTAACGAGTTTTCCGCTCGGGTCGTCTCTCCGGCCTTCCACCTCACAAAGCCGCCCCTTCTCTCAGCCGTGAAGAGCGCCGCATGTCCGACGAGATTTCCGCCGACGCCGGCGTCGCCCCATCGGGGTCAGACCCCGAAACGCTCGGACCGGACCTTCTCGGACAGACCCCGCCTAACGCGTCAGTCGAACCGGCGTCAGAGTCTTCATCAGAGTCGTCGTCTGGGCCCTATCGGGTTCTCGCTCGAAAATACCGGCCAAACGATTTCCAGACGCTGATCGGTCAGGAGGCCCTGGTCCGCATCCTGACCAACGCGATCGAAAGCGGCCGAATCGCCCAGGCCTTCATGCTGACCGGCGTGCGCGGGGTCGGCAAGACCACCACCGCCCGGATCATCGCCAAGGCCTTGAACTGCACAGGACCGGACGGGACCGGCGGACCGACGCCGACCCCCTGCGGGCTCTGCGACAATTGCCGGGCGATCGCCGAAGACCGGCATCTCGACGTGCTGGAATTGGACGCCGCCAGCAATACCGGCGTCGACAATATCCGCGAGGTGATCGACGGCGCCCGCTATCGCCCGGTGGCCGCGCGCTACAAGGTCTATATTTTCGACGAAGTTCATATGCTGTCCAAGAACGCCTTCAACGCCCTATTGAAGACGCTTGAGGAGCCGCCGGAACATGTGAAGTTCATTTTCGCGACGACGGAAATCCGGAAAGTGCCGGTGACGATCCTGTCGCGCTGTCAGCGCTTCGATCTGCGGCGGGTGCCGATCGAGATGCTGTTCACGCATTTCCAGAGCATCGCCACGGCTGAAGGCCGAAAGGTCGAGGACGCGGCGCTGACCCTGGTGGCGCGCGCGGCCGACGGCTCGGTGCGCGACGGCCTGTCGATCCTGGATCAGGCGATCGCTCTGTCGGACGGCGCGGTGACAGCGGAGCAGGTTCGGACGATGTTGGGTCTCGCCGATCGCGCGCTGGTCTTCGATCTGTATGAGGCCGTGATGGCCGGGCAAGCCGGCGCGGCGCTGGATGGGATTAACGGCCTCTATAATTCCGGGGCCGATCCGACCGTCATATTGCAGGACATGCTGGACCTGACCCATTGGCTGACCCGCGCCAAGCTGACGCCGGAGATCGCCGAGCGCGCCTCGACGCCGGAGCTCGAGCGCACGCGCGGCATGGCGCTGGCGAGCCGCTTGTCGATGCCGATCCTGACCCGGACCTGGCAGATGCTGCTGAAAGGGATCGACGAGACACGCATGGCGCCGAGCCCGATCCAGGCCGCCGAGATGGCGCTGATCCGCCTGATGCACGCCGCCGATCTGCCGGCGCCGGGCGACTTGGTGAAGCGACTCGAGTCCGCGCCGCCGTCGTCGACTCAGCCGTCAGCGCAAGCGTCCGCTCAACCATCCACCGCGACACCGTCAGCGGCTCCGACCGCCGCAGCGCAGCCAATGGGTGGCGCAGAGCCGGCGGCCCAAAGCGCGGCGCGTCTGGCGCCCGCGCAGGAACCGTCGCCCGCGCCGGAACGCGCCGCCTTGCCCGCCGCCGAAACCGCTGTGAACGACCCGCCCGATTTCAACGCCTTGCTGGCGCTGGTCGAGGAAAAGCGGGAAGGGCGTCTCTATCTCGAGCTCAGCCGCAACATCCATCTGGTGCGCTACGAGCCGGGCCGGATCGAATTTCGCCCGACCCAGGCGGCGGCGCGGGACTTGAGCGCGCAACTCGGCCAGAAACTGGCGCAATGGACCGGCAAACGCTGGCTGATCTCGATCAGCCGCGACCAAGGCGCACCGACCATCGCCGATCAAAAGGCGGAGCAGGAAAGGGCGCGGTTCGACGCAGCCGCCCGCGATCCGCTGGTGCAAGCGGTGATGCGCGAATTCCCGAAAGCCGCCATTAAGCGCGTGAAACCGATCGCATCGACTCCGCCGCCCGAGGCGAGCGACGCAGACGGCGACGCGCGCGGCGATGACGACAGCGACCCAACCCGCTAAAGCGCGGCGCAATTAAAAGGAAGACCCGATCATGCTGAAGAATCTCGGCTCGATGATGAAGCAGGCGCAGGAAATGCAGGCCAAGATGCAGGAAATGCAGGAACGGCTGCAGGAATCCGAGATGACAGGCTCCTCCGGCGCTGGCATGGTGACGGCGACCATGTCCGGCAAGGGCGAGTTGCGCCGCCTGTCGATCGACCCGACCCTGACCCAGGGCGAGGACAAGGAGATCCTTGAAGACCTAATCGTCGCCGCCGTGAATGACGCCAAATCCAAGGTCGACGCGTATGTTCAGGAAGAGACCCAGAAAGCGATGGGCGGCCTGCAACTGCCGCCGGGTATGAAATTGCCTTTCTGACCCGCCGCGCCGCCCTCCGATGAACGAAATCGATCAGGTCATCCAACTGCTCAGCCGTCTGCCGGGATTGGGTCCGCGTTCGGCGCGGCGGGCGGCGCTGCATCTGATCAACCGGCGAGAGGGTCTGATGCGGCCTTTGGCGGCGGCGCTGACCCAGGCGGCGGACGCCATCGCAATCTGCGAGATCTGCGGCAATCTGGATACGGTGGACCCCTGTTCGATTTGCACCGATCCAAGGCGGGATGGCGCGACTGTGTGCGTGGTCGAGCAGGTCGCCGATCTCTGGGCCTTGGAGCGCGCCGGGTCGTTCAAGGGCCGGTACCATGTGCTTGGCGGCGTCCTCTCAGCCATCGACGGGGTCGGGCCGGAGGATCTGAACATAGCCAGTCTGATCCAGCGCTGCGAGGGTGGCGGCGTGTCGGAGGTGATCCTGGCCACCAACCTGACCGTCGACGGCCAGACCACCGCGCATTACATCACCGACCGGCTTTCCGCCGCGTCGGTCACGATCACACGGCTGGCCCATGGCGTACCAGTGGGCGGCGAACTGGACTATCTCGACGACGGCACCCTGAGCGCCGCCTTGCAGGCGCGCCAGGCCTTGCCGAGTTGAGGACCGGGTTGAGCGCTAGACAGGCGAGGAGCAATGAGCCAAACCCAACCGAAACCGCGTCTGCTGTTCGTCTCGATCCTCGGCCAGCCCGGCTATTACAGGCCAGAAATCTTCGCGCGGGTCGCGGGCGGCGATGACGAGGTCGCCTGGTTCAAATCCATGCTGAACGGTCTCGGCCTGCTGGACCGCGTGTCCTATCGCGGCGTCTTTCATGCGCGCGGCGAGCCCTTGCCGGCGCATGACGCCTATGACGCGGTGATCGTCGGCGGCAGCTTCCATTCGGCCCATGACGGGTTGCCCTGGCAAGACAGCCTATGGGACTGGATGCGCGAGTCTCGGGCCGCCGGCAAACCGTTGTTCGGGATCTGCGGCGGGCATCAATTGATGGCGCTTCGAACCGGCGGCTCTGTCGATCGGCTAAAAAACGGGCGCAAGAATGCGACCATGCAAATCGACCTGACTGAAGCGGGGCGAGACCACTATCTCTTCAAAGACCTTGCGAGCCTGGATTTTCATTTCGGCAATGGAGAGCGGGTAGCGAAACCCCCGCCCGGCGCTGTTGTGCTGGCGCAGAGCGACGATCTTCCGGCGATGGCGCTGGATCATGGTAGCGGTTGGGTCTCCGTTCAGTTTCATCCCGAGGCGAAGGCGGAAATCCTGGCGGCCAGCTGGACCGACACTGCGCCGGAATTCGCCGAGAATTACTGCGAGACGCCCGAGGCGCCGCGCCTGTTCAAGAATTTCCTCAAAGCGCACGGACTCCTGTCATGATCCGCATCGCCTTTCTGTTTGTCGCAGTCGTTCTGGCCGCGCCCCACGCCTCCGCCCAGAACCGCATCGCCTCGGTTGAGCGCGAGGCGACGGCGCTTGCGCTTTATCAAAACGGCCCGGCCATCGTGCGGGAGGTGCGGCCGGTCACCCTGGCGCCGGGCGAAACCCTGATTGCGCTGCACGGACTGCCGAGCGGCGCCCCGTTGGACGGGATGAGCGTCCAGGCGTCTGACCCGTCGGTCGCCCTGTCCATCACAGCCAATAGGGAAGGGTTGAGCCGCGCCGCCTTGTTGCGCCGCTCGATCGGGCGCGAGATCGAATGGGCGCATGAAGGCGCAGTGCGGCGGGCTGTCGTGATCAGCGTGACCGGCGGGGTGGTGTTGGAAATCGACGGCAAGATCGAGATCGACCCGCCGGGCCGGCCGGTCTTCCCAGCCTCGGTCCTGGAACAGGCGGACGCGCCGCCGATTCTGCTGCGCGCGCGTTCCCAGTCCGGCGGTCCGGTGAGCCTGACGCTGCTCTATCAGGCGCCCGGCCTGACCTGGCGCGCCGACCATATCGGCCGCTATGACGCGACGGCGCAGCGGCTCGGCTTGGATGTCGGCGCCATTGTGATGAACGAAACCGACAGCGCCTTTTCCAACGCTTCGGTCACCTTGGTCGCGGGCTTTGCGCGGCGGCAATCGGTTCCAGATCCAGGACCCGCGCCGATGGCGATGCGGATGAGCGTTGAGGCCGCCGACAGCTTGGCCGAACCGCCGCCGCCGGAACGGGCCGGCGATCTCTGGCGATTCACCCTGCAAGGCGCGCTCGATCTGCCCGCCTGGTCCGAGCGACGGGAAGCCCTGGCCGCGACCCGAGAGATCGCGGTGCGACAGGTCTATCGCCTGACCCTGCGGGACAGGCGGCGCGGCCCGACGCCGGAGGCGCTGCGCCCGACCTCCTTGCTCAGCTTTCGCAACACAGGCGAGGCCGGGCTGGGCCTGCCGCTGCCGGGCGGGGCGCTGCGGGTCTATCAGGAAGGCGGCGCGCCGCTCTTGTTGGGCGAGGACCGGCTGCCGGACATCGCCGAGGGCCAAGAGGTTGAAGTCCTTCTGGGCGAGGCGTTCGACATCACCGTCGAGCGACGCCAGACCGCGTTTCGCCAAACCGACCAACGCGGCGGCTATGAGGCCGGCTATGAGATCACCCTGAAAAACGCCAAGCCGGTCGGCGCGACGGTCCAGGTCGAGGCGCTATTCCCGGGCGAATGGCGCATTCTGGAGGAAAGCGCGCCGCATACCAGCCGGGACGCCAACCGCGCCGAATGGAGCATGGCGATCCCAGCCGCCGGCGAAACCGTCTTAACCTACCGCGTCTCAGTCCGCCCCTGACCCCAGGTTGACGCAGGGGGGCGTGCGGCTATCAGAGGCGGCTGTTCGGCTCGGGCGTCGTTTTCAACTCGACCACATTGCCTTCGGGATCGCGTAGATAGATCGACAGGCCGAAACCGTCGGCGCCATAGCGGCGTCCGGGCTCCGCATCCACATCGATCCCTTGCGCCGACAAGCGCGCGGCGATCGGCGCCAAGTCCGCATCGCCGATCCGAAGACAGAGATGCGCCATATTGGGGGAGGCCGGATCGGGCGGGCTGTCCGCAGCGCCGAGTTGGCCGACTGGCCGTTCGACATCCGCCAGGTCGATCAGGCTTGACCCCGCGCGATACTGATAGAGACCGAGATCCGCCAACACGCGCTCTTCGACCATGCCCAGCGTCTCGCCATAGAAGCGGCGCATGAGTTCAATATCCCGGCAGCGCAGGACGACATGATCGAGGCCCAGATAGTCGATCATCGCCGGATAGCCCTACTCCGCCGCCGCCGCGCCGCGATCGGATAGCCGATCCGGCGCGGGACCAAGGCCGGACGCATCCAGCGCCTCGACATCCGAGAGCTCGACCGATTCGATCTTTTCCGCCCGTTTGACGACCTTCTCGGTGGAAATGCGGATGTTGCGAATGTCGTCGCTCGCCTGACCAAAATGCCGCTGGAGCTTGCCGACCCGGTCGTCCAAACGGCCGACATCCTCGCTCATCAGGCGCACTTCGCGCTGGATCAGGCCCGCCTGTTCGCGCATCTCCGTGTCTTTGAGGACCGCGCGAATGGTGTTCAGCAGCGCCATCAGTGTGGTTGGCGAGACGATATAGACCCGCGCATGGTGCGATTTCTCGACCACGTCCGGCAATTCGGCGTGCAGTTCCGCATAGACCGCTTCGGACGGCAGGAACATCAGGGCGCAATCGGCGGTCTCGCCGGGGATGATATATTTCTTGGCGATGGCATGGACATGGCGCAACACGTCGCGGCCGAAGGCCTTGCGCGCCTTGGTCCGGTCGTCGCCGTCAGGCGTCGCACGGATCTGGTGGAAACTCTCGAGCGGGAATTTCGAATCGACGGCGATCGATCCCGGCGGGTTCGGCAGGGTCAGCAGGCAGTCGACCCGCATGTTGTTCGAAAGCTGGGCCTGAAACGCGTACGCGTTGGGCGGCAGCGCGCCTTTCACCTGATCCTCGAGCTGGGTTTCGCCGAAACCGCCGCGCGCCTGTTTGTTGGTCAACACATCCTGAAGCGTCACGACCTGTTCGCTGAGCTGGGTGATCCGGTCCTGCGCGACATTGATCGCCGCCAGCCGCTCTTTCAGATCGCCCATCGTGCTCTCGGTCTGGGTCGATTGCCGATGCAGGCTCTCGCCGACCCGGCGCGAGACATCGGCCAGACGAACGTCGAGCGTCTTGGTGATGGCGCGCTCCTGCGCCTGCAGCCTTTCATTAACCGAGGACTGGTTGCGCGACGCCTGTTCCGCGAACTGAGCGAGGCGGCCCGCCAGCTCCGCCTGTGTCTCGACCAGTCGCTGCACGGTGTCGCCCATCGCATCTGAAGCGCTACCGGACGATCGTCGGGATAGGAACAGCGCCAGCGCGCCGCCAAATGCGAACAGAGCGGCCAGCACGAGGATCAGGATCGGGTCGAGGGTCATGAGGTTGGTCCTTATTGCACCTCTTCATGTCCACCGATTCGGCGGGTCAAAGCCAGTATCGATGGCCGCGTTCCGCCCCGGCGGCCCGCTTGACGCCGCGCCCCCGGAGCCCTACCTACGGCTCCAGGAAACCCGCCCCGTCCCACGAGCAATTGAGCATCGATCATGGCCATTCTTCCGATCTTCGTCGCCCCCGCGCCCGTCCTGAAGACGAAATGCGCGCCGGTCGAGGCCGTGACGCCGGAGCTGGCCAAACTGATGGATGACATGCTGGAGACGATGTATGACGCGCCCGGCATCGGTCTAGCGGCGCCGCAAGTCGGGGTCTCTAAACGCATCCTGGTCGTCGATGTGGCCCGCAATGATGAAGAGCCGCGGCCCCTGAAGATCGCCAATCCTGAGATACTCTGGGCCAGCGACAAGATGGCGACCTACGAAGAAGGCTGCCTCTCCTTCCCAGAGCAATTCGCCGATGTCGACCGGCCGGCGGAGGTCAAAATCCGCTATCTCGACGAGCATAATCAAACCCAGGAGCTGCATGCCGACGGGTTGCTGGCGACCTGCATCCAGCATGAGATGGACCATCTGGAAGGGATCGTCTTCGTCGATCATCTGTCGACGCTGAAGCGCGGCATGATCATGCGGAAGCTGAAAAAGCTTCAGAAACAGCGCGCCGCCTAGGCCGCATCGCCGAAACGCCCGGCCACCGGCCCAATCTTGGATAAGACCGACAGGCCGTTGCGGCTCGCCTTCATGGGGTCGCCGGATTTCGCGGTCCCGACTCTAGAGGCCCTGCATGCGCGCGGCCACGCCATCGTCGCGGTCTATTCCCAGCCCCCGAAACCGGCCGGCCGGGGCAAACAGCCGAGGCCGACCGCTGTGCAGAAAGCGGCAGAGGCGTTGGGCCTGCCAGTGCGGACGCCGGTCTCGCTGAAATCCGCCGAAGCGCTCGCCGGTTTCCAGGCGCTGGACCTGGACGCCGCGGTCGTCGCCGCCTACGGGCTGCTGCTGCCGCAAGCGATTCTCGACGCGCCAAGGCTGGGCTGCCTGAATGTGCACGCCTCCTTGCTGCCCCGTTGGCGCGGCGCGGCCCCGATCCAGCGCGCCATCCAGGCGGGCGATACGGTGAGCGGCGTCAGCATCATGCAGATGGTCCTGGCGCTCGACGCCGGCCCGGTGCTGGCGACGCGCGACGTCCCGATCACGAACGCCATGACGGCGCAAGACCTGCATGATCGGCTGGCTGAGATCGGCGGTCCGCTTCTGGTCGAGAGTTTAGAAGGGCTGGCGGCCGGAACCGTGACGCCGGTCGCGCAGGACGAGAGCGCGGTCACCTACGCCGACAAGCTCTCGACTGACGAGGCGCGGCTGGATTGGACGCAATCGGCCGAAAGCCTTGACCGCGCCATCCGCGCCTTCACGCCCTGGCCCGGCGCGCGTTTCAGTTTCGAGGGCGAAACGATCAAGGTCCTGGGAGCGGAAACGGCGATCGGATCAGGCGCGCCGGGCGTAACGCTGGATAACGCCCTTCTGGTCGCTTGCGGGGCCGGCGCGCTGCGCCTGACGCGGCTGCAACGGCCTGGCAAAAAACCGATGGCGGCGGCCGACCTGCTGCGCGGCTGGCCGGTTCCGACAGGATCGCGCCTGGACGCATAGGCGCGGCGACCGCTGTCAGTTCATGCGTTTCGTGAGGTCGGCGATCAATGCTTCGGCCTGGGCCCGTTGCTGATCGCGCGGCTCGATGGCGATATAGTTGTGGAGCGCCGTGATCGCCGCGCGCAAGTTGCCTAGCGAGGCGTTCAAGACTCCCGCTTCGCGCCAAAGACCGGCGTTGTTCGGGTCGATCATCAGCATGATTTCGAGGACTTCGGCAGCCTTGTCCTGCTGGTCCGTCTGCAACAGCCGCAATTTCATATTGTTCTGCAGCCGCAGCAGGATCGACCGGTCGTCGGCCTTGGCGTACAGGTCGGGAGTCAGTTCCGCCTCCGCCCCGTGGCTCGTTTTCAGCAAGGCGCGCAACCCGGCCGCGTCGCGCGTCATGCCGCCCAGGAACGGATCGGCGATCACGCGTTCCGCGCCGCATTGGACCTGGATCAGGAAGTGGCCGGGAAAGGCGAGGCCATCGACCTCAAGCCCCGCGCCTCGACCGACATGCATGTAGAGGATGCCCAACGCGACCGGCAGGCCACGCCGCCGCTCGATCACACGGAACAGGTTCGCATTGCTGAGATCGTCATAATCCTGGGCCGCGCCGCCATAGCCGGCGCGCGTCTGGATCGCCTCGTTCAGCGCCACCAGCGCGGCGGCCGCGCTGGGCGGACCGCCTGCCAAACCGGAGACGACATCGCGGATCAGACCGTCGAAATGGCTCAGCGCTTCATCGATCCGGTCGGAGGCGCGGCGGTTGATCGGGTCCATCATCGCCGCCGCGAGCGCGCCCTGCATGATCGGCAAACGCCCATCCTGGTCTTCCGTGAGGCTGCGTAAGAGAAGCTTCGGATCGCGCAAAGCGGCGCCGCCAGCTTGGATCGGGGTTTGCGGCTCTGTCATGATTACTGCGGGGGCGCTCTCAGCTCGAGGATGTCTCTAGGCCGTCCTATATCTCTCGCGGCGCGGGTCGTCTTTCAGGACGACATGCTGACGCACCACCCGCCGGACCGATTCGATCTCGCGCGCGTGGGCGACGACGCGATCCAGTTCCGCCTCATTCTGGGCGATGCCAAGAAGGTAGATCACCCCGCCCGAGACCTCAGCCACGTAATTCACTGCTTTGATCTGTTGGTCGAAGGTGATCTTCGTGCGCAACTGCGCTGAAATCCAGGCGTCATTGGTGCTGTCCACCAGCGTGTCGGGATCGCCGACCAGAATTTCGTTGATCACCTCAGTAACGCCGTCCTGGTTCAAAGCGATCTTCAACACGGCGATCCGGTCCTCCGGCTCCCGCACCACGCCGGTCAGCAGCACGCGGTCTTCATAGACTTCGACCTCGACATCGCCAAAAGTCTCGAGATCGGCGTTGAACAGCTCCTTGGCGATGGCGGCTTCGGTGACACGATCCTTCACCCCTTGCTCGAAGCCGCGCTCTTCAAGAGCGACCGATCCGGCCTTCGCGCCGGCGCCGACGGCCACCCCAACCGGCGAACAGCCCGCCAAGAGGAGCGCCCCGACCAAGAGAAGCGCGCCGCCGAGGGCGCCACGAGCCTGTTCCGCTTTCACCATAAACGCCTCATTCCAATTCGGGACCTGAGACCCCGCCAGCCGACCGCGCTATGAAGTCTGAATCGCGCGATTGCATCAACACGGCGCGGAACACGAGATTATTAGGGCGGTTTTGCGGCGTCGAGAAAGGCCGGGCGCCGCAGCCGCATCGAGGTGCGTCAGGCGCCTTGCTTGAGATATTCCAAAGCCAGATTGCGGTGGTAGTGGCCGGAATTGGCCTCGATGAAGCCTTTCTCGACCGGCTTGATCTCGCGCGCGAAGCGGGCCGGAACGCCGGCCCACATCTGACCCGCCTTCACCACCTTGCCGGGAGACACGACGGAGCCGGCGGCGACCACGGCGCCGCGCTCGACCACCGCGCCGTCCAAGACCTTGGCGCCGATCCCGACCATGCAGTCATCCTCCAACCGGCAGCCATGCAGCATGACGCCATGACCGACCGTGACGCGTTCGCCGATGATGGTCGGAAATTTCTCGGCGAAGACATGCACGACCGTGCCGTCCTGAATATTCGTGTCCGCCCCGACCTCGATATAGTGATCGTCCCCGCGCAGGACGCAGTTGAACCAGATGTTCGACCGGTCGCCGAGTCGGACATCGCCGATTATCGCCGCCGTCGGCGCAATGAAGACATCCTGTCCGATGGTCGGCGTCTTGTCCTTGAAGGGCATCACGGTCGGGTTGGGCGAATGCAGCGGATAGGTCATGGCGGTTCCTCGCAGGCGGGACAAAAGAAGCGGGAGAATGGAAAAGGCCCGCCAAAATGACGGGCCTGATCCGGTTCGACTAGTGTAAATCGCAGCCTTAGTCGCGGCGGGGACGACGGGGACGGCGCGGACGGTCCTCGCCCTCTTCGCGCGGCGGGCGATCATCCGGCAATTCTTCGCCGGTCTCCTGATCGACCACACGCATCGACAGGCGCACCTTGCCGCGTTCGTCGACGCCGAGGCATTTGACATAGACCTCGTCGCCTTCGTTGCAGACATCGGTGACCTTCTCGGTCCGGCCCGAAGCCAGCTCGGAGATATGGACCAGCCCGTCGCGGGTGCCGAGGAAGTTCACGAAAGCGCCGAAATCGACGACTTTCACGACCTTGCCCTGATAGATCACGCCCGGCTCCGGCTCGGCGACGATGGAGTTGATCCAGTCGATCGCCGCCTGCGCCGCCGATTCCTCGGTCGAGGCGACCTTGATCGTGCCGTCATCCTCGATGTCGATTTTGGCGCCGGTGGTCTCGACGATCTCGCGGATCACCTTTCCGCCGGTGCCGATCACTTCGCGGATCTTGTCACGCGGGATACTCAGCGTTGTGATGCGCGGCGCGTTCGACGAGACGGTCTCGCGGCCCGACGTGATCGCTTTCGCCATCTCGCCCAGGATATGCTGGCGTCCGCCATGCGCCTGCTCCAGCGCCTGCTTCATGATGTCCTCGGTGATCGAGGTGATCTTGATGTCCATCTGAAGCGAGGTGATGCCTTGGGCCGTGCCGGCGACCTTGAAGTCCATATCGCCGAGATGATCCTCATCGCCCAAAATGTCGGAGAGGATCGCGATCCCTTCCTCGTCCTTGATCAGACCCATGGCGATCCCGGCGCAGGCTTCCTTCAAGGGCACGCCCGCATCCATCAGCGCCATCGAGGTGCCGCAAACGGTCGCCATCGACGAGGAGCCGTTCGATTCGGTGATCTCCGAGACGACGCGGACGGTGTAGGGGAAGTCCTCATGCGCCGGCAGCATCGGGTTGATCGCCCGCCAGGCGAGCTTGCCATGGCCGATCTCGCGGCGACCCGGCGAGCCCATGCGGCCCGCTTCGCCGACCGAGTAGGGCGGGAAGTTGTAGTGCAGCATGAAGGCGGAGCGATACTCGCCTTCCAGCGCGTCGATGATCTGCTCGTCCTGACCGGTGCCCAGCGTGGTCACGACCAGAGCCTGGGTCTCGCCGCGGGTGAACAGAGCCGAGCCGTGCGCCCGATCCAGCACCCCGACCTGGCAATCAATCTGGCGGACATCGCTGGTCGAGCGGCCGTCGATGCGCTTGCCGGTCGACAGGATATTGCCGCGCACGACCTTGGACTCGAGGCCTTTGAACTTCTTGGCCGCGATTTCCAGGTCCAGCTCTTCCTCGGCCAGCGTCGCCATCGCCTCTTGCTTGACGGCGGCGACAGCGGCGACGCGTTCGGTCTTCTTGGTGATCGCATAGGCCTCGCGCAGACCGGCCTCGGCCACTTCGGCCAAGCGCGCCGCGACGACATCGCCCTGCGGATCGGGTTCCGGCATGTCATAGGGGTCTTTGGCGCTTTTCTCGGCCAGCGCGATGATCGCGTCGATTACCGGCTGGAAGCCGCGATGACCGACCATGACAGCTTCGAGCATCTGCGCTTCGCTCAGCTCAGACGCCTCGGATTCGACCATCAGCACACCTTCCTGCGTGCCGGCGACGACCAGATCCAGATCGCCTTCCTTGACCTGATCCTGGGTCGGGTTCAGCACGAATTCGCCGTCGATCATGCCGACGCGCGCGGCGCCGATCGGACCGAGGAACGGCGCGCCGGAAATCGTCAGCGCGGCGCTGGCGCCGATCATGGCGACGATATCGGGATCGTTTTCCATGTCATGGGCGAGCACGGTGCAGACCACCTGCGTCTCGTTCCGGAACCCGTCGATGAACAGCGGACGGATCGGCCGATCGATCAGGCGCGAGGTCAGGGTTTCCTTTTCCGTCGGGCGGCCTTCGCGCTTGAAGAAGCCGCCGGGGATCTTGCCCGCCGCGAAGGTCTTCTCCTGATAGTTCACGGTCAGCGGGAAGAAGTCCTGTCCCGGCTTCTGGGTCTTAGCGAAAACAGCGGTGCAGAGCACACGCGTGCCGCCCAGCGAGGCCAGGACGGCGCCGTCGGCCTGACGCGCAATGCGCCCGGTCTCTAGAACCAGCGTGCGCCCGGCCCAATCGATCTCTTGTTTGTGAATTTCGAACATGCGTTTCTTTTCCTTCATCGGGGCGTCGTCCTCGATGACGCGCCCCCCTACATGCGGCCCTGTATCTCATCCTGGGCCTTCGTCTTCGGTCCCCCATGGACCTTGCGCGCCGCCGCCGTCTCATACGGCGTCGGCGGATAAAGCGGCGGGCTCAAAAAAGATGCGAACCCGGCGCCGACGGGCCGCGCAACCGGCGTCCCGTTGAATCTGTTCTGACAGTGAGTGTCCGTTCGTTCCTAAAGCAAAGGGCGCGGAAACCCGCGCCCTTCCCGTGTCCGCCTTAGCGGCGGATGCCCAACTCGCCGATCAGCGTCTTGTACCGCTCTTCATTGCGGGCCTTCACATAGTCCAGCAGGCGACGACGCTTGCCGACCATGACCAAGAGGCCGCGGCGCGAGTGGAAGTCTTTCTTATGGGTCTTCAAATGTTCCGTCAGATTGCTGATCCGTTCGGTCAGGATCGCGACCTGCACTTCCGGCGAGCCGGTGTCGCCGTCCTTGGCGCGGAATTTCTCTATCACTTCGGTCTTACGTTCACTGGTAATCGTCATGGTTTTCCTTTCGCGGCATCGCGATTCCGACCCGACACGGGCCTGAAACTATAGATTAAACACCCGAACCGGATGCAGCGCCCCATTCTCAAACCGGACCATACCGACCGCGATATCGTCGGGCCCGGTGCGGTCCGCCATCGTCGCGAGCGCCAGATCGCCGGTGTCGAAACCCCGCACGCGATCCAGGTCGAGTTTCTTGAGAAGGGAAATGGCCTGACCGTTTCGCAGGCGCCTCGCTTCCGCTTCGTTCACAACCAACGCCGGGATGCCGTCCAGCGCCGATTGAATCGGCAATAACCACCGATCTTCCGCGGGCTTATCCTCTCTTTGCTCAGTTTCTTCAAGAGAAAAGTCCGCAAGATCCACCGAGTCGTCGATATCGAAGGGCCCGACCCGCAACCGGCGCAGCGACACGATATGGGCGACCGTCCCCAACCGGCGGGCCAAGTCTCGGCCGAGCGAGCGAACATAGACCCCCTTGCCGCATTGCATGAAGAAGGTCGCTTCATCGGCGCCGTCCGGATAGGGCCCGTCATCCTCGACCAGTTCCAAAGCGTCGATGAAGACTGGACGCGGCTGCATTTCGGGGGCCTCGCCCGATCGCGCCAGATCATAGGCGCGCCGCCCGTCGATCTTGATGGAAGAATAGGCCGGCGGCGTCTGCATCACTTCGCCGACGAAGTCCGGCAGCGCGTCGAGGATCGCCTGCCGCGTTGGGCGCGCCGCGCTGGTCTCCACGACCGCGCCGTCGATATCCAGCGTGTCGGTCTCAGCGCCCCAGCGCACGGTGAATTCATACTCTTTGTCGCTGTCCAGGATGTAAGGCATGGTCTTAGTCGCCTCGCCCAAGGCTATCGGCAAGACGCCGGACGCGAATGGGTCAAGCGCGCCGCCATGACCCGCTTTCTGCGCCTGGAAGTATCGTTTCACTGTCGAAACGGATGGCGTCGAGCCGACGCCGGCCGGCTTGTCCAGGATGATCCAGCCGTGGACGGGAAAACCCTTCTTCTTGCGGCCCATCAGACCGGCTCGTCGCTGTCTTCAGACTGTATGAGATCGCGCTTCACACGCTTATCCTCGAGTGCGGCGTCGATCCGCGCCGCCTCATCGAAGCTCTCATCCAATTTGAAATCGAAACGCGGCAGGTATTTCAGATGGACCCGGCGGGCGACCTCCGAGCGCAGATATGGCGCCGCGCGCTTGAGCCCGGCCAGGATGCGCGCCGCCTCGCCGCCGCCCAAAGGCGAGACGAAGACCGTCGCGTTCCTGAGATCGGGGCTGGAACGCACCTCGGTCACGGTCAGATTCACCGATTCGAGATCTGGGTCGCGGAACCCTTCGCGCAAAAATATCTCTGAGAGCGCGTGGCGCAGCTCTTCGCCGACGCGCAACTGTCGCTGCGACCGCGGACGCCCGTCAACGGACGCCGCGCGCCGCCGGCCCGATCCGCGGGCCCGCCCATCCTGAAAATCTCCGGCCATGATCGTCCCGCCGAACCGTCGGCGCGGCGCGCCTTAGAGCGCGCGCGCGACCTCCTCAATTTCGAAACATTCGATCATATCGCCTTCGCGAATATCGTCGTAATTCTCGAAAGCCATGCCGCATTCGTAACCGTGCTGAACCTCGCGGACATCGTCCTTGAAGCGCTTCAATTGCTTCAGCGAGCCCTCGTGGATCACCACATTGTCGCGCAGCAGACGCACCTTGGCGCCGCGTTTGACCTGACCCTCGGTGACCATGCAGCCGCCGATCTTGCCGACCTTCGAGATATTGAAGACCTCGCGGATTTCCGCGTAGCCAAGGAAATTCTCACGGCGTTCCGGCGCCAGCATCCCGCCCATCAACTGCTTGGCGTCGTCGATCAGGTCGTAGATCACCGAGTAGTAGCGGATATCGACGCCGTCGCGCTGAGCCTGATCCCGCGCCTGCGGGTTGGCGCGGACGTTGAAGCCGATCACGGCGCCGCCGGTCGAGGCCGCCAGCACGATGTCGGATTCGGTGATGCCGCCGACAGCGCCATGCAGCACGCGGACCTTCACCTCGTCGGTGCCCAGCTTGTCGAGCGACGCCTGGATCGCCTCCAAAGAGCCTTGAACATCGGTCTTGATGACCATCGGGACTTCCTTGATTTCGCCGGCTTTGATCTGGCTGAACATCTGTTCCAGCGTGCCGCGCGCGGCCAGATTGGTCGACGCGTCGCGCGCCTTGCGCTGACGAAACTCTGAGATTTCCCGCGCCTTGGCCTCATCCTCCAGCACGGCGAATTCATCGCCGGCGCTGGGCGAGCCTTGCAGGCCCAAGACTTCGACCGGCGCCGACGGGCCTGCCTGTTTCACATTCCGACCCTTGTCGTCGATCAAGGCGCGGACGCGGCCGAATTCGGCCCCAGCGACAAACGCGTCGCCGACTTTCAAGGTGCCGTGCTGGATCAGGACGGTCGCCACAGAGCCGCGGCCTTTCTCCAGCTTCGCCTCCACCACCACGCCCTCGGCGCGCCGATCCGGGTTCGCCTTCAACTCCAGAAGCTCGGCCTGCAGCAGGATATATTCCTCCAGCTTGTCGAGATTCATCTTCTGGGTCGCCGAGACCTCGACGGTGATGATGTCGCCGCCCATTTCCTCGGGGATCAACTCATGCTGCAGCAGCTCGTTGCGGATCCGGTCCGGTTCCGCTTCGGCGCGGTCGCATTTATTGATCGCGACGATGATCGGAACCTCAGCGGCTTTCGCATGATTGATCGCCTCGACAGTCTGCGGCTGGACGCCGTCATCCGCCGCGACGACCAGCACCACGATATCGGTCGCCGACGCGCCGCGCTGCCGCATGGCGGTGAAGGCCTCGTGGCCCGGCGTGTCGAGGAAGGTGATTTGCTCGCCGCTTGAGAGGTTCACCTGATAAGCGCCGATATGCTGGGTGATGCCGCCGGCCTCGCCGGAGACCACATCGGTCGCGCGCAGGGCGTCGAGCAGGCTGGTTTTACCGTGATCGACATGGCCCATCACGGTGACGACCGGCGGGCGCGGCTTCATATCTTCTTCCGCATCCTCGACATGCAGGTTCAGCACGTCTTCGACATCGGATTCCGAGACCCGCTTCATCTTGTGGCCGAATTCAGAGATGATCAGCTCGGCCGTGTCGGCGTCGATCACCTGGTTCACGGTCGCCATGACGCCCAGCTTCATCAGCGCCTTGACGACATCGCCGCCGCGTTCCGCCATCCGGTTGGCGAGATCGGCGACCGTGATCGCCTCGGGCACGACAACCTCGCGGATGACCTTCTCGGACCGCGCGAGCATTTCCTTATTTTGCTGCTTCTCGCGCTCACGCGCCCGCTTCAACGCCGCCAGGGAGCGGCCGCGTTCTTGCAAATCCTCGATATCCAACGCTTGCGAGATGGTCAGCTTGCCCTGACGGCGGCGCGGCTCGCCTTTCGAGCGCGGCGGGGTCGGACGACGATCATCCGCGGTCTCTTTGGCGCGCGGCTTCGCGGCGGCCGGACCAGTCGGACGCTTGTCGGCCGGGGGCGCGGCGGCGGGCGCCCGGCGTCCGGTCGTATCCTCGGCCTTCATCAGTTTCGCTTCTTCGGCGGCGATGCGCGCAGCCTCGGCGGCGGCGCGCTTCTCTTCTTCTTCGGCGACGCGGCGTTGCTCTTCCTCGCGCAGACGGCGCTGCTCCTCGGTCCGGCGCTCCTGCTCGGCCAGGGTGAGGCGGCGTTCTTCCTCGTGCTTCGCCGCGCCGGCCAGAGCTTGAAGTCGGCGGTCCCGTTCAGCCTTCGACAGACCGTCCGGCCCCAGCGCGTCGTCGGGCTGTTTCGCCGCTTCGCCGGTGACGCGCTGCATCTTGCCGGCATCGTTCCGCTCGAAGGTGCGTTTGCGCTTCTTCTCGACCTTGACGGTCTTCGACCGGCCATGGCTGAAGCTCTGCCGCACCTGGCCGCTTTCCACGGTCTTCCGAAGCTCCAGGGTCTTCGGCTTGCCGAGGGTCAGTTTGCCGCCGCCGTCTTTGCTGTCACTCATTCTTCGCTTCCTTCATGGACCGGGTCGGACGCCTTCCGCGCCGGGTCCTTGGGGTCCGTCACGCTCGCGCCGGGCCGCAACCCCGCCAATCTCTTACTATCCACCACAAATGTCGTCGCCAGTCCGCCGCGCTGCAGCGCCGCATGGACCGTATCCTCCCGCCCGAACGCCGCGCCAAGCTCCGCCCGGGTGAGGGCCAGAACCCGCGTTGCGCCGGCGTTCCGAGCCGCGGCGCCCAGTTTGGCGGCGCCGCCCTCCGCCCCGTCCAGCGCAGTGATATAGACACCGGCCGGCCATTTGGACGCCGCCAAAGCGGCGGCGGTCTTCTCGAAGCCGGCCACCGCCTGACCCGCCCGCCGGGCGCGGGACACGCCATCGATGCAGCGTTTCACCAGCAGCGCCTCGACCCGCGCAGGCAAATCCGGCGGGACCGACACAGCGCGGCGCGCCGCCTTGGCGAAATGATTGCGCGCAACCGCGCGTTCCAGCGCAGCCTGTTCCGTCGAGACCCAAATCCCCCGGCCCGGCAGCTTGTTCAGAATGTCGGGAGTGACGACGCCTTCAGGCGACACCACAAAACGGATCAGGGCGTCCTTCGGGCGCACGACGCCCGTGACGATGCAGCGTCGCAACGGCCCAGAGGCCGGTCCAGAGACCGGGTCTGTCGCCGAATCCGGCGCGCCATCCGTCGGGCGATCGACATCACCGGGCGCATGTGCGCCGTCCAGCCCGTCGATTTCCATGTTCCCGCCGTTGAGCACTGTCCTGCGCTTTCCCGTATCCGTTGTTTCGCTGCGTCTGAACCATCGTTCCGGAGGCGGCCTAGGCCGCGCCTGCCGGTTCGGGCGCGGGCGCCGCACCCGCAGCTTCGCCTTCTTCACCGGCTTCTTCGCCTGCCTCTTCGCCGGCTTCCGCCGCCGCTTCGGCGGCGCGCTGCGCATCAAGCTCCTCTTGCGTGATCCAGCCGACCGCGACCCGCGCATTCATGATCAAATCGGTCGCCGTATCCTCATCCATGCCGAACGTCCGCAGGATCCCATCCTCAGATGCGGTCAACTCATCGGCGACCAAGCCGGCGAAATCCTCGAGCGTCTTCACGCCGTCCTGACCCAGCGCCACCAGCATTTCCGGGGTCAGGCCTTCGGTTCCCGCAAGATCGTCGGTGACGCCGAGTTCGACCCGCTCCTTGTCAAGCCGCGCCCGTTCCTCGTCGAGGAAAGAGCGCGCCCGGTTGCGCAGTTCCTGGCCGACTTCTTCGTCGAACCCTTCGATCGCCGCCAATTCGTCGACCGGCACGAAAGCCACCTCGTCGATCTCGGTGAACCCTTCGGTGACCAGCAGGCGCGCGATCACGTCATCGACATCGAGCGCGGTCATGAATTTCTCGCTGCGCTGCTTGAATTCCAGCTCGCGCTTCTCGGATTCCTGCTCCTCGGTCATGATATCGATATCGAACTCGGTCAGGATCGAGGCGAGCCGGACATTCTGTCCGCGCCGTCCGATCGCCAAACTCAATTGGTCGTCCGGCACGACGACATCGACTTTGCGCGTCTCTTCATCCAGCACGACCTTCGCCACTTCCGCCGGCGCCAACGCGTTGACGATGAAGGTCGCCTCGTCCTCGCTCCAGGGGATGATGTCGATCTTCTCGCCCTGCAGTTCGGCGACCACCGCCTGAACGCGCGAGCCGCGCATCCCGACGCAGGCGCCGACTGGGTCGATCGAGCCGTCATAGGAAATCACGGCGATCTTGGCCCGGCTGCCCGGATCGCGGGCGACCCGGCGCACTTCGATGACGCCGTCATAGATTTCCGGCACTTCCTGACGGAACAGGCGCTGCATGAAAACCGGATGGGTGCGGGACAGGAAGATTTGGGGGCCGCGCTGTTCCTGGCGCACGTCCATGATCAGGGCGCGCACCCGGTCGCCGCGTTTCAGATGTTCGCGCGGAATGCTCTCGTCGCGCCGCATCATGCCTTCGGCGCGGCCGAGATCGACCGTGACATTGCCGAACTCGACCCGCTTGACGATGCCGTTCACGACCTCGCCGACCCGATCCTTGTATTCTTCGTACTGGCGCTCGCGCTCGGCCTCGCGGACCCGCTGCACGATCACCTGTTTGGCGGTCTGCGCGGCGATCCGGCCGAAATCTATCGGCGGCAGCGGATCGACCAACTCGTCGCCGACCGCAGCGTCCGGCTTCTTCGCCTTGGCCTGATCGACGGTAAGCTGGGTGATCTCATCCTCGATCTCTTCGACCACGGTGAGATACCGCGCCAGCAGGATTTCCCCCGATTTCCGGTCAATCGAAGCGCGGATATCGTGCTCATGGCCGTATTTCGAGCGACCAGCTTTCTGAATGGCCTGCTCCATCGCCTCAAGCACCAACTCCCGCTCGATGCCCTTTTCACGGGCCACGGCGTCGGCGACATTCAGCATGTCGGTCCGGGTGATCGCGAAAGCTTCCATAACGTCCTCGTCCTGCTCTCAAATCCGGCGGCGGCGCTCTTGCGCGCCACGCGCTCTAGGCGTCCTCGCCCGCCGTTTCCTCTATTTCTTCGTCAGCCCCGTCCGCGATCGGCGCGCCGGGCAATGTCCCATTCTGGGCGGCCGCCATCAGGGCGTCGTTCATGATCAGCTTCGCCGACCGGATTTCCGAATAGGGCAGATCGGCCGATCCGCCTTCCGCCAGTGCGAGCCGTACAGCCTCGCCCGCAACCCCGTTGATCCGTCCGGAATACCGTTTGCGTCCGTCCAGCATCGCATGCAGTTCGATCTTTGCGTCGAAACCCGCGAACCGCTCGAAATGCGCCAGCCTTGTCAGCGGCCGATCAATGCCCGGCGAACTTACCTCCAGTGAGTACGCCCCCGGGATCGGATCATCAACATCCAAAAGCGCGGAAACCGCATGCGAGATATCGGCGCAATCCTCGACAGACATGCCCGCGCCGTCGATCCGGTCGGCCATGATCTGAAGAGTCTTGCGTTGGGACCCGGTCAGGCGGACCCGCACAAGCTCATAGCCCATGTCGCCCAGCGACGGCTCAATCAATTCCGATATGCGCTCAGACAGCTCCATAAGCCCCTGATTTTCTTGCCGAACCGCCTGTGCGCTCGGATGCCGCATCAAGCCGGTCAGCCAACAAAAAAGGCGGGCCGCGCGGCCCACCTCCCATATTCAGCGTCGATCCATCGGTCCAATACGACCCATTCATCACGCTTAATGTGATCGGTATGGGTGGCGATGTAAGCGAAAAGCCCGCGAAACGCAAGGGCCGGACGCCCCGGGCGCGTTGGATGGCTTAGCCGACCAGTCGTCCGACGACTTTGGCGGTATAATCCACCATGGGCACGATGCGGGCGTAATTCATCCGCGTCGGACCGACCACGCCGATGGCGCCGACGATTTTCTCGTCCCGGTTCTGATAAGGCGCCACGATCATCGAGCAGCCCGACAGCGAAAACAGGTCATTGTCCGACCCGATGAAAATCTGCACCCCGTCCGCCTGACGCGAGGCCTCGAGCAAGCGAAGCATCGATTCCTTCTTCTCGAGCGCGGCGAACAGCGCCCTTATATGCTCTAGATCGCTGACGCCTTGGACGTCGTTCAGCAGGTTCGACTGGCCGCTGACGATCAACACCCCTTTACCGTCCCGGCTGTCGGACCAGGTCGCCAAGCCGGCCTCGACCACTTTCTGGGTCAAGGCGTCGACCTCGGTGCGATTCGCCGCGATCTCGGTCGTCACCTGCTGCCGCGCTTCTTCCAGCGTCCGCCCGACGATCTTGGCGGAGAGGTAATTGCCAGCTTCAACGAGAGAAGACGGCGGCAGGTCGAGCGGCAGATCGACGACGCGATTCTCGACCATGCCGGCCTCATCGACCATCACGACCAGCCCGCGGCCGGGCCCGAGATAGACGAATTCGATATGGCGCAGCCGGTTTTCGCCCATCGGCGCCGCCACCAGCCCGGCGCATCGGCTGAGGCCGGACATCAGACCGCTGGCTTCCTCCAGCACCTGGGTGATCGAGCGGCCGGACGCCTCGCATTGCGACTCGATCGCCGCGCGCTCCTCTTGCGACAGGTTGCCGATCTCCAGCAAGCCGTCCACGAAGAGCCGCAATCCGGCGTCCGTCGGCAGCCGCCCGGCCGAGGTGTGAGGCGCGTAGAGCAGGCCGGTCTCTTCCAGATCCGACATGGCGTTCCGGATCGTCGCCGGCGACACGCCTTCCTGCAGCCGCCGAGCGATGGTCCGCGAGCCGATCGGCTCGCCGGTCTCGACATATTCCTCGACGATCAGCCGGAGGATTTCGCGGGAGCGTTCGTTTAGCGTGTCAAACATGGGCGGCGGTTGGTCCTTTGCGTCTCCGAAATCTAGGAATAGGCCTGCACAGCGTCAACGCAGGCTGTTGCCTCTGGACGCCGAGGGCATGGATCGATAGCTATGCCCCGCGCTTAGCGCGCCAGACCCCGATCAAACGCTATTCGATCCAACGATTTCGACGATAGGAACCCGGCATGAGACCCAGCGGACGCGACCCGGATCAGATGCGCGACGTGTCGATTGAGACCGATATTTCGCGCTATGCGGAAGGGTCCTGCCTGATCGCTTTCGGCCACACCAAGGTGATGTGCACCGCCAGCGTCGAAGACGGTGTGCCGCCCTTCCTGAAAGGCGCCGGGCGGGGCTGGGTGACGGCGGAATACGGCATGCTGCCGCGCTCGACCCATGATCGGATGGATCGGAAACGCGCGGCGGGCAGCGGCCGAACCCAGGAAATCAGCCGCCTGATCGGGCGTTCGTTGCGCGCGGTGACCAACCTGGCGACGCTGGGCGAGCGTCAGATCAAGGTCGATTGCGACGTTCTGCAGGCGGACGGCGGCACGCGGACGGCGGCGATCACCGGCGGCTATGTCGCGCTGCATATGGCCTGCGCGCACCTTCAGCAATTGGGCGCGGTCCGGACGTCGCCGCTGAGCGATATGGTGGCGGCGATTTCCTGCGGGCTGTATCGCGGCGCGGCGGTGCTGGACCTGGATTATGACGAGGATTCGAGCGCTCAAGCCGACGCGAATTTCGTGATGACCGGTTCCGGCGGCATCGTCGAGGTGCAGGGCACGGCCGAGGCCGATCCGTTCAGCAAGGCGCAATTCGACGACCTGATGGATCTCGCGTCAAAAGGCGTCGGCGAGTTGGTCGCGAATCAGAAATCCGCCCTCGGCCTCTGACCAGGAGCGCGGAAAGCATGGCCCGTCGTTTCACAGAGCCGAAACTGGTCCTGGCCAGTCACAATCCGGGCAAACTCGTGGAAATCGCCGCGCTGCTCGACCCGTTCGGGATCGCGGTGGTCTCGGCGGGCGATCTCGGCCTGCCGGAGCCGGAGGAGACCGGCGATACGTTTGTCGCCAACGCGGAATTGAAGGCGCGGGCGGCGGCGCAAGGCAGCAGCCTGCCCAGCCTCGCCGACGATTCCGGGCTGGCGGTCAGCGCTTTGGGCGGCGATCCGGGGATCTATTCGGCGCGCTGGGCCGGACCGGAGAAGGATTTCCGGCTGGCGATGGAGAAAGTGAATAGGGCGATGGGCGACGCGGCGGATCGCAGCGCCCGGTTCGTCTGCGTCCTTAGCCTGGCCTGGCCGGACGGCCATATCGAGAGTTTCGAAGGGACCGTCTCGGGCGACCTGGTCTGGCCGCCGCGCGGCGATAGAGGCTTCGGCTATGACCCGATCTTCATCCCCACGGGCGGGACGATCACGTTCGGCGAGATGGATCCCGACCGGAAACACGCGATCAGTCATCGCGCCGTCGCGTTCGAGAAATTGGTGAATGCCTGTTTCCGATAATCTGGGGTCGGACGGGTCGCCGGGCGCGCTGGCGCTCTATGTGCATTGGCCCTTCTGCCTCTCGAAATGCCCTTACTGCGATTTCAACAGCCATGTCCGCGACCGGGTCGATCACGGCGCTTGGCGTACCGCGCTGATCTCAGAACTGAACGAGGCGGCGGACCGGACCGGGCCTCGGCGCTTGACCAGTATCTTCTTCGGCGGCGGCACGCCGTCGCTCGCGGAACCGGAAACCATCGGCGCGGTGGTGGCGGCGGCGAAAGCGCGTTGGGCCGCCGACGCCGATCTCGAGGTCACGCTGGAGGCCAACCCGACCAGCGTCGAGACGGACCGGCTGCGCGCGGTCGCCGAGGCCGGCGTCAACCGCCTGTCCCTTGGCGTGCAATCGCTGGATAACGACGCCTTGCGCTTTCTGGGCCGACGCCATGATGCGGGCGAGGCGCTCAAAGCGCTGGAGACCGCCGCATGCTTGTTTCCGCGTTTCAGTTTCGACCTGATCTACGCCCTGCCGGACCAGACCCCGGCCGTCTGGGCCGCGCAGTTGAAACAGGCGTTGGCGCGCGCCGGCGACCATCTATCGCTGTATCAATTGACGATCGAGCCGGGCACCGCCTTCCACACCGCGCATCGGCTGGGCCAATTCGACATCCCGGACGAGGCGGCCGGCGAGGCGCTCTACGATCTGACCCAAGAACGCTTGGAGACAGCCGGCATGCCGGCCTATGAGATCAGCAACCACGCACGGCCCGGCGCCGAGTCGCGCCACAATCTGAGCTATTGGCGCTCGGACGACTATGTCGGGATCGGGCCGGGCGCCCATGGCCGCGTCACGATCGGGGGCGAGAGACGGGCGCAGCGCCGCGTCCGGCTGCCGGAGAAATGGCTGGCGCGGGTCCAGGCCGACGGCGCGGCGATGGAAGAAGAGACCGTGCTGAGCCGGGACGAGGCCATCCGGGAAAGCCTCTTGATGGGACTGCGGCTGTCGGAAGGAATCGACGCGGCGCGGTTCCAGGACCGGTTTGGGGCGCCGCCGGAAGAGGTTTTGGACTGCGCCCGGCTCAAACCGCTGTTCGATGAGGGGCTGCTGGAGCATAAGGCCGGCGCGCTTCGAACAACGCCGGCGGGGCGCAAACGTCTGAACGCGGTCTTGTCCTATCTGCTGGCCTGAACGCCCAACCCAAAGGCGCGGTCACGCGGTCTGCACCGCCTTCGCCGCATCGGGCGCCAAGGGACGCGCGACAGGGGCCGGGCCCAGCGGCAGCCCAACACGAAAGGTGCTGCCTTCGCCTTCCTCTGACGTGATGGCCAGCCGGCCGCGATGCCGGTTGACGATATGTTTGACGATGGCGAGGCCGAGCCCGGTGCCGCCCAACTCGCGCGAGCGCGCCGCGTCGACACGGTAAAACCGTTCGGTCAGGCGCGGCAGATGTTCGCGCGGAATGCCCGACCCGAAATCGCGCACCGAAATCCAGAAGACATCCTCGGCGATCTCGCCCGAGACCAAGACCTCCGTCCCACGGCCGCCATATTTCAGCGCGTTTTCGATCAGATTCTGAAACACTTGCGTCAACTGATCTTCGTCGCCAAGCACCGGCGGCGGGTCTTCCAGCGTCTCGATCCGGATCGTCATACCCAGACTGTCCGCCTTCTGCGACAGCGTCTCGGCGACCCGCCGCGCCACCGCCAACGCGTCGACCTGGCCGCGCGGCGCGCTGTGCTCCTCCATCTCGATCCGGGACAGCGACAGCAGATCGGAGATCAGTCGGAACATCCGGTCCGCCTGCTCCTGCATGATCGCCAGAAACCGCTCCTGCGCCGCCGGATCGTCCCGGGCCGGCCCGCGCAAGGTCTCGATAAAGCCGATCAGGCTGGACAGCGGCGTGCGCAGCTCATGACTCACATTGGCGACGAAATCGGCGCGGAACTTTTCGGTCTGCATGATCGGCGTGATGTCGAGCATCATGATCAGGGCCGCGGGCGTGTCGGCGACGAGGCCGGCTCTCGCCGGCTCGGCCGCGCCGGGCAGCGGTTCGATCTTGACTAAGAACGAGCGTTCCAGGGGAACCGAGATTTCCAACGTCATCTCTTGGCTGCTCTGGCTTTCGATCGCTCGCGCGACCGCGCGCGACAATTCCGGCTGGCGAAAGCCCGCCGACAAGGACCGCCCGCGCATTTCCTTGCCCGCGATGGCGATGGCGGCGGCGTTGTCGCGCAACACAAGCGCGTCACGGTCGATCAGATAGAGCGGCGTCGGAAGGCCTTCCACCAGGGCTTCGGCCGCCTCCCCTTCGCGCGCCGAGGCGGCCCGGTCGATTTGCGACCGCCCAAGGGCCGATTCGAGCGCATGGATGGCGGCGCGATGATCCGCACGCCAGCGCCGCAGCAGCAGAAACGCCGCGCCGCCCGCCAGCGCGCCGCCCAGCATCACTCCCAGAATAAAGGCTTCTTCCACGGCGCGCTCCGATCCGTCGGCCCGTCCCACGCCCCAACTGTACGATAGACCAGGTTACCGCATTACGACAGCGATCCAGAAATTCGCAGCTTACGAAACCGTCGCATCGTAGGCGGCGAGCGCCGCCAGGTTGACCAGATCGCTGGAGCCGGCGCCGAGCTGCGCGATCTGGACCGGATGCGACAGGCCGCGGAGCACCGGCCCGATGACAGTGCCGCCGCCCAACTCCTGCAAGAGGCGCGTCGCGATATGGGCGGAATGCAGGGCCGGCATGACCAGCACATTGGCCGGACCTGACAGCCGGCAGAACGGATAGAGATCCTGCATCAGGTCGAAATTCGTCGCCGCCTGGGCCGACATTTCGCCGTCATATTCGAAATCGACGGCCCGCGCGTCCAGACACTGCACCGCGTCGCGCAGGCGCTGATCGTTCTCGCGCATCGGATTCCCGAAAGTCGAATGCGAGAGGAAGGCGACCCGCGGCATATGGCCCATCTTCCGCGCATAGGCCGCCGCTTCGATCGCGATGTCGCACAATTCTTCAGGCGTCGGCACCTCGTGGATCGAGGCGTCGGCGATGAAGAAGGTGCGGCCGCGGATGATCGCGACCATCAGGCCGATGGCCCGTTCGTTCGGTTTGGTGTCGATGATGCCCGTGATGGCTTCGTAACAAACCGAAAAGGATCGGGTCAGGCCGGTGACCATCGCGTCGGCGTCGCCCATCGCCACCATGCAGGCGGCGAAGACGTTGCGGTCCTGGTTCACGAGCCGCTGGCAATCGCGCCTCAGATAGCCCAAGCGCTGCATGCGGCTGTAGTAGAACTCGGCGTATTTCTCGTTGTTGCGCGAGACCCGCGCATTGTGGATCTCGATATTGCTGAGCGGCGGCAGGCCAAGTTGCGCCACGGTTTCAGCAATCCGATCCTCGCGGCCGATCAGCACCGGCTCGCCATAGCCGGCGGCGCGGAACTGGATCGCCGCCCGGATCGCGCGCTCCTCCTCGCCCTCGGCGAAAATCACCCGGCGCGGCTCGGACCGGACCTTCTCGAAAATCAGGCTCAGCATGCTGGCGGTCGGATCGAGGCGCGAGCGCAGCTCGTCCGCATAGGCGTCGTCATCCTCAATCGGCCGCGTCGCCACGCCGCTCTCGGTCGCCGCCTTGGCGACGGCGCGCGGCACCTCGACGATCAGGCGGGGATCGAACGGGACCGGGATGATATATTCCGGCCCGAAGCGCAGCCGGCGGCCGCCATAGGCCGCCGCCACTTCGTCCGGCACATCCTTGCGCGCCAGCTCGGCGATCGCGTGCGCGGCGGCGATCTTCATTTCGTCATTGATGGTCGAGGCGCGGACATCAAGCGCGCCGCGGAAGATGTAGGGAAAGCCGAGCACGTTGTTGACCTGATTCGGATAATCGGACCGGCCGGTCGCCATGATCGCGTCGGACCGCGCGGCCTTCACCGTATCCGGGCTGATTTCCGGGTCGGGATTGGCCATCGCGAAGATGATCGGCCTATCCGCCATTGAGGCGACCATCTCCGTGGTGACGGCGTCTTTGACCGAAAGGCCGAAGAAGGCGTCGGCGCCGTCCATCGCCTCGGCCAGGCTGCGCGCGTCGGTCACCGCCGCATGCGCCGATTTCCACTGATTCATGCCTTCCGTGCGGCCCTGATAGATCACGCCTTTGCTATCGCACATGATCACATTGTCGGCCTTCATGCCCATCGCCTTGACCAGTTCGACGCAGGCGATGGCGGCGGAGCCGGCCCCGTTCACCACCAGCGTCGCGTCTTCCATCTTCCGGCCGGTCAGATGCAGCGCGTTCAAGAGACCGGCGGCGGCGATGATGGCGGTGCCGTGCTGGTCGTCGTGGAAGACCGGGATCTTCATCACCTCGCGCAGTTTCTGCTCGATGATGAAACATTCCGGCGCCTTGATATCCTCCAGATTGATGCCGCCGAAGCTCGGGCCCAGAAAACGCACGCAATTCACGAACTCGTCGACATCCTCGGTCTCGACCTCGAGATCGATCGAATCGACATCGGCGAATCGCTTGAACAGAACCGCCTTGCCTTCCATCACCGGTTTCGAAGCCAACGCGCCGATATTGCCGAGCCCGAGCACCGCCGTGCCGTTGGAGATCACCGCCACCATATTGCCGCGCGCGGTGTAGTCGTAGGCCGTGGCGGGCTCGTCCGCGATCCGCAGGCACGGGACCGCGACGCCGGGCGAATAGGCCAGGGACAGGTCACGTTGCGTGGTCAGCGGCTTGGTCGGCATGACCTCGACCTTTCCGGGCCGGCCGCTCGCATGGAAGCGCAGGGCGTCTTCTTCGGTCTGTTTGCTGTCGGGCATGTGAGTTCTTTCCTCCGAGAGGGCCCCCCTTGTCGTCGGAAGGTCCGCGCCATAATCGGACGCCAGAATAGGAGGCCGAAAAACGGCCTCAAGGCCATCGGATTAAGACGGCTTGCCAATCAGAAGGCAAGCGCGCATCAGCGGCGTAAGAGCCATACGGCCCGCTTACTCCGCCAGCCGATTGTCGGGTCCGCGCGAATGTGGTGAATCAAGGCGATGAGCGCCGCCGCCAAACCCGACCCGACCGGCGAAAAATCGCCAACGCAAGCCGATGATACTGCGCGGCGGCGCGGCAAGTCGGCCGACGCCGCGACCCCGATGATGAGCCAATATCTCGCCATCAAAGCGGCGCACGCCGATTGCCTGTTATTCTATCGGATGGGCGACTTTTACGAGCTATTCTTCGACGATGCGGTAGAGGCGGCCGCCGCGCTCGACATCACGCTGACCAAGCGCGGCCAACATCAAGGCGACGACATTCCGATGTGCGGCGTCCCGGTGCACGCCGCCGACGGCTATTTGGCGCGGCTGATCCGAAAAGGCTTCCGCGTCGCGGTCTGCGAACAAACCGAAGACCCGGCGGAGGCCAAAAAGCGCGGGGCGAAGTCGGTGGTTGCGCGGGATGTGGTGCGCATCGTCACGCCGGGCACGCTGACCGAGGATGCGCTGCTGGATGCGCGCACGAACAATTATCTGGCCGCGCTGGCGCGCGCGCAGGGCGGCTTGGCCCTAGCCTGGCTCGATGTCTCGACCGGCGTTTTCGCCGTGCAATCGGTGACGCCGGCGACCCTGTCCGCCGTCTTGGCGCGGGTCGGTCCCAGCGAGATCATCTGCCCCGAGCGCGTCACCCAGGATGCGGCGCTGTTCGACATTTTCGCGGATTGGCGCGAAGCCCTGGCGCCGCAGGCTGACAGCCTGTTCGATTCAATCAATGGCGAGCGCCGCCTGGAGGATCTGTTCGGCGTCGCCTCGCTGGATGCGTTCGGGGATTTCAGCCGCGCCGACCTTTCCGCCGCCGGGGCTTTGGTCGACTACGTGACGCTGACCCAAGTCGGCAAGGCGCCCAACCTGCAGCCGTTGCGGCGGTTTAGCGCCGGGGCGGTGATGGAAATCGACCCGGCGACCCGGCGCAATCTGGAGCTAACCCGGACGCTCGGCGGCGACCGTAAAGGCAGCCTTTTGGCGACGGTGGATTTCACCGTGACCGGCGCCGGCGCGCGGCTGCTCGCGAATCGGCTCTCGGCGCCGTTGACCGATCCGGAGGCCATCGCGGCGCGGCTGGAGTCTGTCAGCTATTTCGTCGACGCAACTGCGCTCTGCGACGCCGTGCGGGATCTATTGCGCGCCCTGCCGGACCTGGAACGCGCGCTGGCGCGGCTGACCGTCGGGCGCGGCGGTCCGCGCGACCTGCTCGCCCTGCGCGAAGGGTTGCGGCAGGTTCCCCGCCTGAAGGCCCTTTTGGGACAGACGGAGACGCCGCCGCCTGCGGACCTGGCGGAAGCCGAGCGCGATCTCGGCCTGCATGAGGTCTTTGTCGACAAGCTCGATCGGGCGCTGATCGACGAACCCCCGGCCCTTGCGCGCGACGGCGGGTTCATCCGGCAAGCCTATGCGCCGCATTTGGACGAGGTTCGAAAACTGCGCGACGAAAGCCGCCGGCTGATCGCCAATCTCGAAGCGCGCTATCGCCGAGAAACCGGCGCCGAGACGCTGAAGATCAAACACAACAATGTCTTAGGCTATTTCATCGAGGTAACAGCGAAACATGCGGAGAAGATCGGCGACGGCTTCATCCATCGCCAATCCATGGCCAATGCGACCCGCTTCTCGACGCCGGAGCTGGCGGACCTGGCCCGCGCCATCGCTGAGGCGGGCGACAAGGCCCTGGCGATGGAGGAGGAAATCTTCGCCGATCTGACCGGCGAAGCGACCGCGCGCGCCGGCGAGATCGCCCTGGCCGCCGCGGGTTTCGCGATCTTCGATTGGGCTTCGGCCGGCGCGGAGCTGGCGCGACGGCGGCGCTACAACCGGCCGACGGTCACCGGCGGGCTGGACTTCACCATCACGCAAGGCCGGCATCCGGTGGTTGAAGCGGCGCTGAGCGCGGCAGCGGAGGATTTCGTCGCCAATGATTGCGCGCTTGAGCCGGAGCAGCGTCTCTGGCTTCTGACCGGCCCCAACATGGCCGGCAAGAGCACCTTTCTGAGGCAGAACGCCTTGATCGCGATCCTCGCCCAGTCCGGCTATTTCACGCCGGCGGAGAACGCCCGAATCGGCGCCGTGGATCGGTTGTTCAGCCGCGTCGGGGCGTCCGACGATCTGGCGCGCGGGCGGTCGACCTTCATGGTCGAGATGGTCGAGACCGCCACCATCCTGAACCAGGCGACGGAGCGCTCGCTGGTGATCCTGGACGAGATCGGGCGCGGCACCGCGACCTTCGACGGCCTTTCGATCGCCTGGGCCTGCGTCGAGCATCTGCATGACGGGTCCAAGGCGCGCGCGCTTTTCGCGACCCATTATCACGAACTGACCGCTCTTTCCGAACGCCTGCCCGCCCTGGCGCCGCATTGCCTGCAGGTGAAGGAATGGCGGGGCGAGGTCGTGTTTCTGCATTCGGTCGGACCCGGCGCCGCCGATCGCTCCTACGGCATCCATGTGGCGCGGTTGGCGGGGCTGCCCGCCCCGGTCGTTTCGCGTGCGGAACAGGTGCTGCATGCGCTCGAGCGCGGCGAACAATCGGGCGCCGTCACGCGTCTCGTCGACGACCTGCCGCTGTTTCAGGCGGCGGCGTGGGGAACTCCGGAACCGACGCCTGCTTCCGGTCCCAGCGCGCTTGAAACCGCGCTGACGGAAATCGATCCCGACGCCTTGTCGCCGCGCGACGCGTTGGAGGCGCTGTACCGTTTGAAAGCGCTTTCTCAAGACGGCGACTGACCGGCTGACCCGCGACGCAACCGCCGCAAACGCGCAAAGCCGAACGATTTCCCGCTCGCTTCACGGCGCCACCGCCCCTATCTTCCCTGCAATGGATTTCACTTCGATCAAAAAGCGGCGCGCGATTATCGACCGCAAGGGGCTGACTCTGGCGCTGGAAGCGGTGCTGGAGCGAAGGCTCGCCGACGCTGAAGACCGGGCGGCGCGCCTCTCCCTGCTGAAAGAAGCGTTGGCGCGCGGCCGCGCCGAGGTGAAACGCCGGTTCATGGCCGATCAGGACGGCGCTGTGGCTGTGGCGGGGCTGGCTTTTCTGGTCGATCAACTGGTCCGGGTTCTCTATGACATCGCGTCCCGGCGGCTCTATCCCAGCGCCAACCCGACCAAGGAAGAGCTGCTCGCGATCGCGGCGGTCGGCGGCTATGGCCGCGGCGAGCTGGCGCCGCAATCGGACGTCGATCTGCTGTTCATTCACAGCTACAAGCTGACCGCCCGCTCCGAACAGATCGTCGAGAACATCCTCTACACGCTCTGGGACCTCGGCCTGACCGTCGGTCACGCGACCCGGTCGGTCGACGAATGCATCCGCCAAGCCAAGAGCGACGTCACCATCACGACGGCGATGCTGGAGGCGCGGTTCGTCTGGGGCGAGCGCAGCCTCTATGACAGGTTTCGCCGGGCCTTCGAGAAATCAGTGCTCAGCGCCGGCGGCGCCGCCTTCCTCGAAGCCAAGCTGCGCGAACGGGATGAGCGGCACGGACGGTTGGGCGACAGCCGCTATGTCTTGGAGCCGAACATCAAGGACGGCAAGGGCGGGTTGCGCGACCTGCATACGCTCTATTGGGCGGCGAAATATCTCTACCGCGTGCGGACGCTTGAGGAGCTGGTCGAGCGCAAGATGCTGACCAAGCGTGAGTTGGCGCGATTCGACAAAGCGCAGCAGTTCCTCTGGACCCTGCGCTGCCACCTCCACTATCTGACCGGCCGGGCCGAGGAGCGCCTGACCTTCGACATCCAGCCGGAACTGGCCCGGCGGATGGGCTATGTCGGCCGCAACGGCGCCAGCGGCGTCGAGCGGTTCATGAAACACTATTTCCTGATCGCCAAGGATGTCGGCGATTTGACGCGGATCTTCTGCGCCGGGTTCGAAGCGCAGCATCAGAAAATACCGCTCTTCAGTCTCGCGCGCTTCGCCAGCGACAAGGTGGTCGAGGGCTTCCCGGTCAACGCCGGCCGTCTCGATCGCCCCGAGCGCGCCTGGTTCAAGTCGAACCCGGTCGACATGTTGCGGATTTTCGACGTGTCGCACCGCACCGGGCTCGACATTCACCCGGACGCGCTGCGCTCAATCACCCGGCATCTGCGCGCGATCGACACCGAAACCCGCGACGACCCCAAAGCGAACGCGCTGTTTCTGGGGATTCTCTGCAGCAATAAAAATCCGGAAACGACGCTGCGCCGGATGAATGAATGCGGGCTGTTCGGCCGTTTCATGCCCGATTTCGGCCGGGTCGTCGCGCAGATGCAGTATGACATGTACCATGTCTACACGACCGATGAGCACACGATCCGCGCCATCGGCATCCTCAACCGGATCGAGGCGCAGGAACTGACCGACGATCACCCGCTCGCCTCGAAGATCATCTCGAAGGTGCTGTCGCGCGAAGTGCTCTATGTCGCGCTGTTACTGCATGACATCGCCAAGGGCCGCGGCGGCGATCACAGCACCCTCGGCGCCGACGTCGCCCGTGAGGTTTGCCCGAAACTGGGATTCAACGAGGAGCAGACGGAAACCATCGCCTGGTTGGTCTTTTATCACCTCGCGATGTCGAACACGGCTTTCAAACGCGACATTGACGATCCCAAGACAGTCGCCGATTTCGTTGCGCTGGTGCAGTCGCCGGAACGGCTGCGGCTGCTGCTCTGCCTGACGGTCTGCGATATCCGCGCCGTCGGTCCGAGTGTCTGGAACAATTGGAAAGCGACCCTGCTGCGCGACCTATATTACCGAGCGGAAGCGCTGATCACCGAAGGCCTTGAGAGCGGCGGGCGCGAGGCGCGCGCCGAGGTCGCGCGCCGGGATCTCAATCAGGCGCTTGCCGGCGCATCCTGGCCGCAAGAGTGGGTCGAGACGCATATCGGCCGATTACCGGATCCTTACCTGCTGGCGAGCGACGTCGGGACGCTGGTGAAACACGCCGAAATGATCCGCGACGCCGAGGCGCGGGGGCAGCCGCTGGCCATCGACGCGCGCGTCTTGGCCGACAAGGACGTCACCGAGGTGACGATCTTCGCCCAGGACCATCCCGGCCTGTTCAACCGGCTGAGCGGCGCGCTGGCGGTCTGCGGCGCCAGCATCGTGGATGCGCGGATCACGACACTGAAAGACGGCATGGCGCTGGATGTCTTCACCGTCCAGGACGCAGCGGCCGGCGGCGCTTTCAAGTCCTCCTCGAAGCTGGCGCGGCTCTCGGTTCTGGTCGAACAGGTGCTGTCGGGCCGGATCAGCCCGCTCGAGGAGTTGGACAAGCGCGCGACTCAGCTGCCGAGCCGGATGGAGGCCTTCTCCGTGCCGCCGCGCGTCCTGATCGACAACGGCGCGTCCAACACGCACACGCTGATCGAGGTGAACGGCCGCGACCGTTCGGCGCTGGTCTATCGCCTAACCCGCGCCCTAATCGGGCTTGGGCTACAGATCTCGACGGCGAAGATTTCGACCTTTGGCGAGCGCGTGGTCGACGCATTCTATGTTAAAGACGTCTTCGGCATGAAAGTGACCCACGAGGCGAAACTGGCCGAAATCCGCAAGACCCTGCTCGCCGTCCTCGACGCCGCCAACCCGGACCCGCCCGGCGCCTCCGAGAGTGACAACCCGGCCGTCGCCGCGCGCCTGGCGGCGGAGTAGCCGACGGGGTCAGTCGGTTCTGGGGAAAGCGTAGACCGAACGTTCGACGCCATCAGGGAACCGCTCTCGCGCGAAGGCGACCCCGCCGAGCCGGGCGACAAGGGCGGCGGCGGCGCTGTTTTCATCCTTAAAATGCGTCTCGACGCGGTCCCAACCAAGCGTCTCATAGCCGTATCCGATGGCGGCGCGCGAAGCCTCGGTGGCGTGCCCTCGTCCGCGTCCGGACGGGAGGAGCCACCAGGTCAATTCGGCCCGAGGCCACCCATCGGGATGATAGAGACCGCATGCGCCAAGCGCGGCCCCGCTCTGTTGATCGACCAGAATCCAGACCCCGAACCCTTTCATCGCCCAATGGCCCACATCGACCGCCAAGCGCTTCCAAGCCTCAACCGGCGGTTTGGGCCCGCCATAGAAATGCGACGCCTCGCTATCGGCGAAAAAGTCGCAATAGAGCGCGAAATCGCCCGAGCCGGGCGGCCGCATCGACAACCGTTCGGTCGACAGCACCGTCATGTCCGCGCAGTTTCGTCGAAGCGCGCCATTATCATCCCTTCAGATTCTCGACGATCAGGGCGATGCCTTGGCCGCCGCCGATGCACATGGTGGCGAGGCCGTAGCGGCCGCCGGTGCGGGCCAGTTCGTTGATCAGCTTGACGGTGATAATCGCGCCGGTGGCGCCGACCGGATGGCCCAAAGCGACGGCCCCGCCGTTCGGGTTCACGATCGCCGGGTCGAGGCCGAGCTCCTTAGTGACGGCGCAGGCCTGCGCAGCGAAGGCTTCGTTGCTTTCCACCAGGTCCAGATCGTCAATCGTCAGACCGGCCTTCTCCAGCGCCTTGCGCGTCGCGGGGATCGGCCCCGCCCCCATCTCGGCAGGCTCCACCCCGGCATGGCCGTAGGCGACGATCCGCGCCATCGGCTCGAGGCCGCGCCGCGTAACCTCGGCGCCGGACATCAGGACCACGGCCGCCGCCCCGTCATTAATGCCGGACGAATTGCCGGCCGTGACCGAACCGTCCTTTTTGAAGACCGGGCGCAGCTTGGCCATGTCGTCGGCTGTCGCGTCTATCCGGACATGCTCGTCCACCGCGAAATCGACCGTCTCGCGCTTGCGTTTCACCGGGATCGCTTTGATCTGGCTTTCGAACCGGCCGTCCCGGATCGCCGCCGACGCGCGCCGGTGGCTCTCTAGCGCGAACGCGTCCTGATCGTCGCGGGTGATCTGATAGCGCTCGGCGACATTCTCCGCCGTTACGCCCATATGGCCGTGGCCGAACGGGTCCTGCAACGCGCCCAGCATCATGTCATGGGTCTTGGCGTCGCCCATTTTCTGGCCCCAGCGCCCCACCGTCATCAGATGGCCCGAACGGCTCATGCTCTCGGCGCCGCCCGCGACGGCCGTCTCCGCGTCGCCCAGCATGATCGATTGCGCCGCCGACACGATGGCCTGAAGACCGCTGCCGCAAAGCCGGTTGACGGTGAGCGCCGGGGTCTCTTTCGGCACGCCCGCATTGAGGGCGGCGACGCGGGAGACATACATATCCCGCGCCTCGGTGTGGATGACGTTGCCCATCACCACATGCTCAACCGCCTCCGGTTCGACGCCGGCCCGGTCCAGCGCGTCTTCGATCACCGCCGCGCCGAGATCCACCGGCGCCGTTCCGGCCAGCGCGCCGCCGAAGGTCCCGACCGCCGTACGGCAACCATCGACAATATGAACGGCGCGATCACTTGCATCCCCGGCCATTTTCGTTCCTCCCTGAGTGTCTTTGCTTGGTGGAGTGTGCGCCGGGCCGGCCGCTCGGAACAAGCCCAATGGCCGCGCTTTCGCCGCAAAACCGCCGCATCGTCGCTTCTCCGAACGGCTCGAATCCCGTAAGGGCGAAGGGCGGCGATCCAAGAGCGGCGCCAAGAGAGCAGCGCATGCAGATTTTCAGGGCGATGGCGACGATCGGCGGCTGGACCATGGTCAGCCGCGTGCTCGGCTTCGTCCGGGATGTGTTGATCGCCCAGACCCTGGGCGCCGGCCTGATCGCCGACGCCTTCTTCATCGCGTTCAAGTTCCCCAATCTGTTCCGGCGGTTGTTCGGCGAAGGGGCGATGAACGCCGCCTTCGTGCCGCTCTATGCCGGAAGATTGGAAGGCGAGGGCAAGGAGGCGGCGGATCGGTTCGCAGCCGAGACCCTTTCGGTGATGGTCGCCTGGATGATCCTGCTCTGCCTGCTGGCGATGGCGGCGATGCCCTGGATCATGACGGTGCAGGCGGCGGGCTTCCTGGATGAGCCGGAGAAATTCGACCTGACCGTCACCCTGGCCCGCATCACCTTCCCGTATCTGATGTTCATGGTGCTCGCAGCGATGCTGTCGGGCATGCTGAATTCGGCCGGCAAATTCGCCGCCGCCGCCGCCGCGCCGGTCCTGCTGAACCTGGTCCTGATCGCCGTCCTGCTGGCGATCCACGCCAAACTCTTCACCCTGCCGGGCCAGGCCCTGGCGCTGGGAGTCGCGCTCGCGGGCGCGCTGCAATTCGCAATGCTGGCGACGGCCTGCCGACGAGCCGGGATCATGGTCCCGCTGCCCTGGCCGCGCCTGACGCCGCAGGTCAAACGCCTGCTGGTCCTGATGGCGCCGGGCGTCTTGGGCGCGGGCGTGGTGCAGATCAATGTGATGATCGGCGACCTGCTGGCGACCCTGCTGGCGGAAGGGTCGGTCTCCTACCTTTATTACGCCGACCGGGTGAACCAGCTGCCGCTGGGGGTCATCGGGGTCGCGGTCGGGATCGCCCTGCTGCCCATGCTCACGCGGCAGTTGAAGGCCGGCGACGGCGCCGGGGCGGAAGAAAGCATGAACCGGGCGATCGAGGTCTCGCTGATCCTGACCCTGCCCGCGGCCTTCGCCCTGGCGGCGATGCCCTGGCCGATCATCACGGTGTTGTTCGAGCGCGGGGCATTCACGCCGGAAGCCGCTCTCGCCACAGCCGACGCGCTGCGCGCCTATGCGTTGGGGCTGCCCGCCTTCGTCATGATCAAGGCCTTGGCGCCGGGCTTTTTCGCGCGTGAGGATACGCGTACGCCGGTGAAGATCGCGGTCGCCGCGATGGTCGCCAATGTGGTTCTGGCGGCCTCGCTGATGCAGGTCTTCGCCCATGTCGGGATCGCCGCCGCCACGGCGATCACCGCCTGGGCTAACGCCGCCGCGTTGATGCTGATCCTCCAGCGCCGCGGTCATTGTCGGATCGATGATCGGCTGCGACGCGCCGTCCCGCGCCTGCTGGCCGCCTGCCTGATCATGGGCGCGGCGCTTTGGGCGGCGGCGGAGGCGGCGACGCCGATGCTGGCCGCCCCGGGCTATCTCAAGGCCCTTGTGCTGGCGGGTCTGATCGCCGGCGGCGCCGTGCTGTTCTTCGCCGCCGCGCAGCTCTTCGGCGTTGTCCGGCTGCGGGAGCTGCTCGGCATGCTGCGGCGAAAGCGCGCCAACGCCTGAGTCCTCGCCTCATCGGCCGTCCGAACGGCGGCTTGACCGGATTTCATGGGCGCGGCATACCCCCGGGCTCTCACGAGGCTTTGCCCGTCCCTGCAAGACCAACCGAAAAAGCGACGATCCGCGCCATGTCCGACGCCTCTCCCTTGACGCCCTCCCTCTCCGACGTCGAATTCCCAAAACGGATTTTCTCCGGTATTCAACCGTCCGGCGGGATGACGCTCGGCAACTATCTGGGCGCGATCCGCAATTGGGTGGCGATGCAGGCCGAGTTCGACTGCGTCTATTGCGTCGTGGATTGGCACGCCATCACCGCCAGTTTCGACGCGCCTGAGAGTTTCCGCACCGCGACGCGGGAGATGGCCGCCAGCCTGATCGCCTGCGGCATCGACCCCGAAAAGCACATCCTGTTCAACCAGTCGCAGAACCCGGACCATGTCGAGCTGGCCTGGATCTTCAACTGCGTCGCGCGGATGGGCTGGCTGAACCGGATGACCCAGTTCAAGGAAAAAGCAGGCAAGAACCGCGAGAACGCCTCGACCGGCCTGTTCGTCTATCCCAATCTGATGGCGGCGGACATTCTGGCTTACAAGGCGACCCATGTGCCGGTCGGCGATGATCAGCGCCAGCATTTGGAGCTGACGCGCGACATCGCCCAGAAATTCAATCATGATTTCGAGCGGACGGTGTTTCCGATCGTCGAGCCGCTGATCCTGGGGGCCGCGACCCGGGTCATGTCGCTGCGCGATGGCACGAAGAAAATGTCGAAATCCGACGCGTCAGACATGAGCCGGATCAATCTGCGCGACGATTCCGACACGATCGCGGCCAAGATCCGCAAGGCGAAGACAGACCCGGAGGCCCTGCCAAGCGAGCCCGAGGGGCTGGCCGGTCGGCCCGAGGCCGAGAATCTCGCGAATATCTACGCGGCCCTGCGCGGCGTAACGCTGGAAGAGGCGTTGCGCGAGGTCGGCGGCAAGCAATTCTCCGAATTCAAACCGATCCTGGCCGAGACCGCGATTGCGATCTTTGCCCCGATCGCCGAATCGCTGAATCGGATGATGGCCGACCCGGCTGAGATCGACCGCATTCTGGCCAAAGGCGCCCAGCGGGCCCGGGCCGTGTCAAACCCTGTCCTGGCGGAATTGCGCGAGGTCATCGGCTTCGTCCACGGGTGACGCTCTTGCGGCGTCCCGGTCGCAGCCTCATGTGATAGCCTATGTTTGAGAGATTGAGACTTGGCCTCGGCGGCTGGCCGGCTCTGCCGCGGCCGGAAGGCCGGACGGCCCGCGCCGCCTTGAGCCTGGGCGCGTTCCTGCTGATCGGCGCGCTGCTTTATTACCCGATCGGCATGATCCTGACGCACAAGATCGACGATGACGTCGCCTTTACGCCCGCGCGCACGCCGGGCGGCGCCTATACGGTGGACATGACCATCGGCCTGATCGCGCGCGAAGTGGATGAGAACACCTGGACCGCCAACAATCCCTGGTTCTTCGCCAACGCGCCGCTCGACAATATGCCGAATTTCCAGCAAGGGGTGATCGACGCGCTCAGTCGTTTCGCTCTGGAAATGACCGATCAGATCGGCCGAATTCGGGGCTCCAGCCAGGTCGATCCCGACCTCGAGAAAGCGGCCGGCCATCTGCGCATTCCCGGCGACCGTTGGGTCTTCGACCTGCAAACCTCGATCTATCCGGTCGCCAGCTCGGAGGCGGAATACAAAGCAGCAGCAGCCGCATTGAGCCGCTACAATGAGCGCCTCGCAGACGGCGTTGCGGTGTTCGACCCGCGCGCGGATAATCTCATCGGCGCGCTCGACCGGTTCGCCGCCGATATCGGCTCCGCCTCCGCCAGCCTCGATTCGGCCGTCACCGACCTGAACACGATCTCTTTTCAAGCCGACGATGTGTTCTACCGGACCAAGGGCCGGCTCTACGGCTATCTGATGCTCATGAAGGCGATGGAGATCGATTTCGGCGACGTGATCGCCGAGAAAGACCTGACGAACCTCTGGGCCGAGACCATCAAGTCGCTGCAACAGGCGGTCGAGTTGGATCCGCTGATCGTCCTCAACGCCACGCCCGACTCTGCGATCCTGCCCAGCCATCTGGCGGCGCAGGGTTTCTACCTGCTGCGCGCCCGGACCCAAATTCGGGAAATCTCGAACGTCTTGCTCAAATAGCCGGAATCGTTTGGCGGCTTTCGCGGAAGGCTGATACACTCCGTCGTCATAGGGAGTGAAAGGCCAATTAAGGCGATGGAAGCCAGCGTGGAAAAGGCCGACGCCATTGCACAGGACCAAGCCGGCGCGCCGACCATGGCGCCGGCGGCGGATCGGGTCTTCCTGGTCCTGGTCGACGATTCGGAAGAAATGCGCGTCGCGCTGCGTTTCGCCTGCCAGCGGGCCAAGAGCACCGGCGGCCGGGTCGCCTTGCTGCATGTCCAGGAGCCCGCCGAGTTCATGCATTGGCTAGGCGTCGAGACCCTGATGAAAGAAGAAAGCCGCGCCGAGGGCGAGGCGCTGCTGCAGAAACTGGCCGCCGACGTCCTGCGCCGCACCGGCATGCAGGCGATCCTGTATTTCCGCGAAGGCGACAAGCCCCAGGCCGTGGCGGAGCTTCTGGAGGAGGATGAGGCGATTTCCATTCTGGTGATCGCCGCCAGCACCAGCAGCGAAGGCCCTGGCCCGGTGCTCTCCTATTTGACCGGCAAAGGGCTCGAACGGCTCAAAACGCCGATCACGATCGTGCCCGGCGGCCTCAGCGACGAAGAGATCGACGCGATCACGTGAATCGACGCAGGCCGGAGCGGCCAGATCGGTGGCGGACCCAATGTCCCTAACTTTTTTATGGTTGAAGCGGGACGCGCGCCCGCCCATGTTCCGCGCAATCCAAAACCAACCGGAATCGTAGGTTGTCGGCTTGGTAAGAGCCATCCGGCGGCCGGATCGGAAAGATCGCACGATGTTCATTCAGACCGAACAAACTCCCAACCCAGCGACCCTGAAATTCATTCCCGGCAAGGAGGTGATGGCGCAAGGCTCCGTGGATTTCCCGGATGCCGAGGCTGCTGCAGACGTGTCGCCCCTGGCCGAGAAGCTGTTCTCGATCAGCGGCGTGCGCGCGGTTTTCTTCGGCCATGACTTCATCACGCTGACCAAAGGCGACGAGGTTGAGTGGTATGAACTGAAGCCTGCGGTCCTCGGCGCGGTGATGGAGCATTTCACCGCCGGCCGGCCATTGCTCTACGATACCGCGGAAGCGCAAGCCGGCGCAGCGTCGAGCGGCCACTCGGACGGGGCCGAGTCCTTTGACGAGGCGGATAAGGAGATTGTCGGCCAGATCAAAGAACTCTTGGATACGCGCGTGCGGCCCGCCGTCGCTCAGGATGGCGGCGACATCGTTTTCCACGGTTTCCAGCAAGGGGTCGTCTATCTGACGATGCAGGGCGCCTGCGCCGGTTGCCCCAGTTCGACGGCCACGCTGAAAATGGGGATCGAGAATATGTTGCGGCATTACATCCCGGAAGTGACGGAGGTGCGCGCCGCGCTGTAGACCGCCGATCCACGCTGTCTTGAAAGACCAAGCGCCTCAGAGGGTCGAAAATCAGGCGAAAGCATGATAGCTTCTCTTCGTCGCTCTGGGGGAGGGGCTCCGATTGATCAATCGGACAAAAGACAATTCAGGATGAGGAATCGCCGAAAGCGGGCGGGCGCTGGTTCGAACAGCGCCTGATCTAGCCGCGACGGCGAGCGAACAACGAAACGGACCGGCAAAGGCGCATCGAGCGTCGTCGGGCCCGACCTGGCGACATGACCCGGCGCTGTGCGCCCATTAGAACAAGGGAAGCGGGACAAATCCTGGTGCAGCCAGGATCGACCCGCCGAGAGAGATGAGTATATCCAACGGGCCGGAACCGACGCCATCTGACGCGGCGTCGTCTTTCCAAGCCTTCCAATCAAACCGTCTTACGCTGGGCCTGGCGTTGGCCCTCAGCTTTGGCGTCGGCGCCTATTACGCATCGACCTACGAGCCTGTCACGGTTGCCGTCGTCGAACCGCCGGTCCGCATTGCGCCGCCCGACATGCGCATCCCCATCGCGCCGCCGACTGAGAGCCGGGCGATGGCGAACACGCGGGTCGACGCCGCGCCTTTGTCGTCGCCGACCGCCGACCGCATGGTCGCCAATCTCGATCGTTTCGAGTTCGACCTGGCCGCCATTCGCGACGGCGCGGCGCTGGTGCCGCGCGTCTTGGTCGATACGGTGCCTGTCGACCTCGGCTCTATCGAGATCGTTGAGGACAGAAAACGCGAATTCATCCGCATGATGCTGCCGATGGTTCTGGTTGTGAATGAGAAGATCGAAGCGGATCGAGAGCGGGTCGCGGATCTGCGGCAGGCTCTTGAGGCCGACAGGCCGGTTTCGATGCGCGAGCGCGCCTGGTTGGAGGATCAGTTCGTCGAATATGGCGTCCCGTCGGATGATTTTGACGCATTGCTGACACGCATGGATATCGCGCCGCCCTCGCTGGCCTTGGCGCAAGCCGCGATCGAAAGCGGTTGGGGCTCGTCCCGGTTCGCCCGCGAGGGCAATGCGCTGTTTGGGCAATGGACGACGGAGGAGTATGAAGGGATCGTCCCGGCCAGCCGCGAAGAGGGCAAGACCCACAAGATCCGCGCCTTCGACGCGCCCAGCGACTCGGTCGAATCCTATATCCGCAACCTGAACACCCACCGCGCCTATCGTGAGTTTCGCGCGATGCGGGCCGATATGCGCGCTCGCGGCGCTGCAATCGACAGTATGCGGCTGGCGGAGACCCTGATCGACTATTCCGAGAAAGGTCCTGTCTATGTCGATCTGGTGAAGAGCGTGATCGGCGTCAACGATCTGCGCGATCTCGACAAGGCGCGGCTTGCGCCAGGCCGTCCGCTGCCGCGCCGTTCGAACGCCTAAGGCGCGCTATTCGGCGGTGTAATATTGCATGCCGAACCAGCGCCAGCGGCCTGTCGGCCCCGGCGCCGTGCAATTGATCCGGTTCCGGCCCGCGGCGAACGGCTCCGGAAAGCGCAGTTCGACGCGCTTCTCGCCTAACAAGGTCATTTCTTCGACTTTGCCGAATGCTGAGTGATAGCAGGCCAAGTCCCGAACGCCTTTGAAATCCGGCGGCAGGGTGAAGCCGAAGGCGGGCGGATTGAGTTGGCCGGGCGCAATATAGGGATCGGACGGGCTGATATCGCTGACCGCGATCGGCAACGTGTTGATGACCCGCCGAAACCGCTCCACACCGCCGAAGTTCATGTTGATCGGATAGCGCGGCAGGTAGAACGCGTCGGCGTCCGGGTAGGGCGCGCCGGAATGCTGACCGAACGCGACGCGATAGCCGACTGCGCGCGCCAGCGCCATCACCGAGGCGCTGGCCTCGCCATAAGGATAGGCGAGCATCACCGGATCGGCGCCGATTTCGGCCTGGATCCGCGCGAAGGACTCAGCCAGTTCGGCCCGCGCTTCGGCCTCCGACAGATCTGGCAGATGCGGATGATTGACGGTTTGAGAACCGATCTCGACCCCGGCCGCGCTCAACTCCCTCAGCTCGTCCCAAGTCATATAGTCGGCCGCGCCCCGATCGATCGCCGCAGTTGCGACAAAGACCGTGAAGGGAAGGCCCGCGTCTCTGAAGCGTGGCCAGGCGACGTCATAAAGCGACCGAAAGGCGTCATCGACGGTGATGGCCACCGTGCGATCCGGCAGCCGCTCGCCGTTCTGCAGCGCGGCCGCAATCCGGCTCAATGGAACAACCGTGTAATCGCCGGAGGTGAGTTCGGCGATATGCGCGTCGAACTGCTCGACCGTGACGCTGGTCGAGGGAAAGGCGTCCTCGCCGAACCGGTGATACATGACGATCACGCCGGACCCTGCGGCCAGCGCTGGGGCCGCCGCGCCCAACACAGCCGCCGCAACTCCCGCCGCAGCCAGCGCGCGGGCCTTGGTCAGCCCTGCGACGATCGCCTTCAACCAGAACCTCATGCGGCCAGGGAAAGCCGAAACCGTCAGCGGGTCAAGGACTGTCCCAGAGGTCGCTGTTCGATGCAGCGCGCCCTTTGCAGCATCCGGCGATCTGGGCGATAGGAGGGCATGACGCCCCCTCGCGACATTCTCGCGCTCGATTGCGCCGGCCCGGCCTGTTCGGTCGCCTATCGCCGCGCTGGCCAAACTTTATCCGCGCGCCACGAAGCGATGACGCGCGGCCATGCCGACCGGATCGCGCCGATGATGCGGGACGTCCTGGCGGAGGCGAAGCAAATCGGGGCGCACCTGGACGAAGCGGACGGATTCGCCGTCGCGGTTGTCATCGGTCCCGGCGCGTTCACCGGCATCCGCATCGCGATGGCGGCGGCGCAGGGATTAGCGCTGGCGCGCGGCGCCCCGCTCCTTGGGGTCACGCGGTTTGAGTCCGTGTTGCAGGCGCTCGCCTCGACCGGTTGCGCAGGGGTCGAGGATCATCGCACTCTGATCGTGCTCGAAACCAAACGGACGGACTATTACGGACAAGCTTTCAAAGCCGGCCGCCCGGTCATGGACCCGTTAGCGGCCTCGGCGCGAACCCTGTGCGACCGCACGCTTGGGAGCGACGGCGCGGCGCTTCTGGCGGGCGACGCAGCGAACCGATTCCGAAACGACCCGGAGATCGCCGAGCGCGCAGAGCGATTCATCCTCTCCGACCCCATCGAGGTCACCGCCGTGCATGTCGCTCAGGCGGCGGCGGCGCAGATGTCGCACCCTGGACGCGAAACGGCCAGCCGCCCGGTGCGACCCCTTTATCTACGCCCCGCCGATACGGGCGCGCCGGGGACTTCAGGCCGTGACGGCGGATAGGCCGACCATCCGGCTGCCTAAGTCGGTCGGCGAGCGCGACCGGGCGGCGATGGGCGCGATTTTCGAGAGCGCCTTCGACGAACCCTATGGGGCTGCGGCCGTCGACGACCTGCTCAAGCCGGCCGCCGCCTGGGCGGCGATCGCCGAGATCGACGGCGCCGGCCCGGTTGGGTTCGCCATCGCCGCCACCGCCGCCGACGAAGCCGAGCTCTATACAATCGCCGTTCCGACGTCGTTTCAAGGCCGGGGCGTTGGCGCAGTCTTGCTGCAAGCCGTCGCCGAAACCTGCGCGAACAAAGGGGCGCGATCCCTATTTCTGGAGGTCGCCGAGGACAATGAAGCCGCCCGCGCGCTCTATGGAGGCTTTGGGTTCCGCGAGATCGGCCGCCGGAACGCCTATTATCGGCGCGCCGAGGGCGTGCGAAGAGACGCGCTTATCCTAAAAGGAATACTGGCGAACTCGGACAATATCTCGAAATGAAAACCATGAAATTATTCATGGTTATCGGCATGTGATTTGCATTAATGGGCGCCGCTTTACTTGAAGCGCCCACCTTATTGCTGTTTACTTTATCTGCGCCTTTGGGGAACTGGCGCGGAAACGGATAAGGGGAGACCTCATGTCCAACTCGGATCGGCTTGACGCACAGGCCCGCGCAGCGCTGACGGATTTGTCCGGGCCAGCGACGCCGCCGGAGACGCCACGGGTTACGGGCCCCGGCGGCGATGTGCTGTCGCATACCTCGCGCATCGTCGCCGCGCATGTCTCGAACAACCGCGTCGAGACGGACGAATTGCCCGGCTTGATTGAGCGCGTCTATGAAGCGTTGGCGGCGGTCGGCGAAGCTGCTGAAACCGGGCCCGGGGCCGCGACCCCGGCCGTTCCAATCAAAAAATCGATCACGCCCGACTATCTGATCTGCCTGGAAGACGGCAAGAAGCTGAAAATGCTGAAACGTCACCTGAAAACAGCGTATAACTTGACGCCCGAAGAATACCGGGAGCGCTGGGGCCTGCCGTCGGACTATCCAATGGTGGCCCCAAACTACGCGAAGCAGCGCAGTCGTTTGGCGAAACAGATCGGGCTCGGCACCAAACCAACCAGCCGATGACCGGCGCGCCGTTGGACGATCATGCGTGAACAGGCCCTAACGGGCTCGGGCCGAGAATGAAAGCTTCTGACACCCCAAACCGGATTGAGCGCCTTTGCATCGAAAAAGGCCTGAAGATGACCGGACAACGCCGCGTCATCGCCCAAGTCCTCTCTGAGTCAGAAGATCATCCTGATGTCGAGCTTCTGCATCAGCGCGCCACCGAACGCGATCCCCGGATCAGCATCGCCACGGTTTACCGCACCGTCCGGCTGCTTGAGGAGGCGGACATTCTGACCCGTCATGATTTCGGAGACGGGCGAGCGCGCTATGAAGAAGCGGCGGAAGATCATCACGACCACCTGATCGACATCGACACAGGCGAGGTGATCGAGTTCCAGAATGAGGCGATCGAAGAGCTGCAGGCGGAGGTTGCGCGGCAACTGGGCTTTCGCTTGGTCGACCATCGATTGGAGCTGTACGGCGTGCGCTTGACCAAGACGCCGCCGCGCCGATAGGACCGCCCGGACGGCTGCGGTTCGGTATTCGGCGTGTATTTTGACCTACGAGTCGCCACATAACCGTCTCAGGCGTTACGCATACCGGTAACAAAGGCGCCCTATATCCCGAGAGGCCTGCAACAGAACGTGAACGGTTCAGCCATGACTCTCACCGCCTTGCGCGCCGTCCCGCAGGAACCGCGGGCGGCTCTCTCGGATTCAAGCCTGCGCGACGGTTTCGCCGGTCTCGCTTCTGGCAATCTGGAAATCCGGCTCGCCCGAACCGACGACGAGGTCCACGCCGCCCAACGGCTGCGCTACCGGGTGTTCTATGAGGAAATGTCCGCCCACCCGACCGCCGAGATGGCGGCGACAGGGCGCGATTTCGACTCATTCGACGGCGTGGCGGACCACCTCTTGGTGCTCGAAAACGATCTGGACGGCGACGACAGGGTCGTCGGCACCTACCGCCTGATGCGCCGCGAGGGCGCCGACAAGATCGGGCGATTTTATACATCGGGCGAATACGCGATCGAGAAACTGGTCGCTTCGCAGGGCGAAATCCTGGAATTGGGCCGCTCTTGCGTGGCCGAACCCTATCGCTGCCGGCGGGTCATGGATCTTCTGTGGCGCGGCGTCGGCGCCTATGTCATGCGCTACGACATCCAGTACATGTTCGGGTGCGCTAGCTTCCCGTGCATCGATCCCGACGCCGTCGCCCTCCCGCTCTCCTATCTGCATCACCACCATCTGGCGCCTGAGGCCATCCGGCCGATCGCCAACGCCGACCGCCAAGTCGCGATGGACCGTCTGCCGAAAGACGCCTTCAGCGCCAAGGCCGGTTTCGTCTCCGTCCCGCCGCTTGTGAAAGGCTATATCCGGCTGGGCGGTTTTGTCGGCGACGGCGCTGTGATCGATCCGCAATTCAATACGATCGATGTTTGCGTCGTGGTGAAGACCGCCCTGGTCACGGCGCGTTATCTCAACCGCTACAACGGTCAATAAGGCGACCAGAGCGATAAGGGCGACAGCGACGAGGATGGCGATCAGCGACGATAGGTCGGATCAGACGCCCAACTGGGCCGCGCGCGGCAGCCCGGCGCTGGCGATACTGCGCATCGCCGCACTGGGCGGCCTGTGTCTGTCGCTTCTGGCGCTCGCCCCGATTCGGGCGCTGCGCAAGCAGCCGTTCCCCCGCAGGCTGGTGCGGCGCTGGCACGCCGGAACCTGCGCGATCGCCGGGCTGGAGCCCGCGATCCATGGCGCGCCGGTCACCAACCGGCCGGTATTGTTCGTCGCCAATCATGTCTCCTATCTCGATATCTCTATTCTCGGCGCGCTCTTGGACGCCAGCTTTGTCGCCAAGTCGGATGTGCGGGGCTGGCCGGTCTTCGGTTATCTGGCGGTTCTGCAACGCACGGTCTTCATTGAGCGGCGAGCCCGTCGCTCGACCGACGCGCAACGAAACGCCATGCGCGACCGGCTGGGCCAGGGCGGCAGCCTGATCCTGTTCCCCGAAGGCACCAGTTCCGACGGGACGCGCGCCCTCCGTTTCAAGTCAGCTTTGTTCGACGCGGCCGCGACCGACTGGACCGACGGCCAAATCGACGTCCAGCCAATCTCGATCGCCTATTCCCGGTTTGACGGCATGCCGATGGGCCGGATGCTGCGGCCATTCTACGCCTGGTATGGCGATATGGAATTGGCGCCGCATCTCTGGCGCGCGATCGGACTGGGGCAGGCCGGTGTCGATGTCGTCTTTCATGAGCCGGTCCGGATGTCGGATTTCGCCTCGCGCAAGGACCTCGCTCGGCATTGCGAGCGTGTCGTGGCGAACGGGTTGAGCGGCGCCTTGACGGGCCGCTACGCGCGGACTGCGCCGGCGCAAGAGCCGCGCTACGACGGGTTCGACCTGCCCTTTGCGCCGAAATCCGCTTGAAACCGCCGATTTCCGGGTGCTATCCCCTGCGCTGTTTTCGATTACCACGGCCGAGGACGCGGCGTGCGCAACGGGCTGCGCCGTCAATCTCGGCCAACAGGCGCGCAGAATGACGAAAAAGCTGCATATCAAGACCTATGGCTGCCAGATGAATGTCTACGATTCCGATCGTATGGCGGAATTGCTTGCGCCGCTCGGCTATGGGCTGACGGACACGCCGGAAGGCGCCGATCTGGTGATCCTGAACACCTGCCATATCCGCGAGAAGGCCGCCGAGAAGGTCTATTCGGATCTCGGACGCATCCGTCCGCACAAAGCGGCGAAGGAGAAGCAGGGAGAGCGGATGATCGTCGCCGTCGCCGGCTGCGTCGCCCAAGCGGAAGGCGCGGAGATCGTCAATCGCGCGCCGATGGTCGATATGGTCTTCGGCCCCCAGACCTATCACCGGCTGCCGGAGATGGTGGCGAAAGCCGCGCGCGCGGCCGGCCAACCGGTGCTCGACACCGGATTTCCTGTCGAGGACAAGTTCGACCGACTGCCCGAGGCGCGGCCCGGCACCGGCGCCGTCACCGCTTTCCTCACCGTTCAAGAAGGCTGCGACAAGTTCTGCACCTTCTGTGTCGTGCCCTATACGCGCGGCGCCGAGTTTTCGCGCCCGGTCGCGCGCATTCTGGCGGAGGCGCGCCATCTCGCCGCGAATGGCGTTCGCGAAGTCACGCTGCTCGGCCAGAACGTCAACGCCTATCACGGCGAAGGGCCCGATGGCCGCGAATGGGGTCTGGGCCGGCTCATTCGTGCGGTGGCTGAGGTCGAAGGAATCGACCGCATCCGCTACACGACAAGCCACCCGCGCGATGTGGATCAGGAGCTGATCAACGCCCATCGCGACATCCCGGCGCTGATGCCCTATCTGCATCTGCCGGTGCAAAGCGGATCGGACCGGGTGTTGGAGGCGATGAACCGCAAACACACGGCGGATGATTATCGCCGGATCGTGGATCGCCTGCGCGACGCGCGTCCCGATTTGGCCCTGACATCGGATTTTATTGTCGGATTTCCCGGAGAATCTGATATGGATTTTGCAGAGACGATTCGTCTGGTCACCGATATCGGCTATGCGGGATCGTTCTCGTTCAAATACTCGGAACGGCCGGGCACGCCGGCCGCCGCGATGGGCCAACAAGTGGACGCGCGTGTGAAGTCGGAGCGTTTGTCGAGCCTTCAACAACTGCTCGAAAGCCAGCAAGCGGCTTTCAACGCCGCCACGCGCGGAACCATTCTGCCCGTCCTGTTTGAAAAACGCGGCCGCCGCGACCGCCAGATCGTCGGTCGGTCGCCCTATCTGCAGCCGGTCCATGTCGACCTGCCGCCTGACCAGGCCGCCGGTCTGGACGCCCATATTGGACAAATCGTCGACTGCCGGATCACTGAGGCGGCGGGCCACAGCCTGTTCGCCGAAATCGAGTGCTCCGGTCAGCCCCGGCCATTGGCCGTCGATCCTGACGAAAGGATATCCGCTTGAGCCTGACTTCGCCGCAATCCGTCGCGTCGACCTCCCCGCTTGGGCCGATCCTGATCCAATTCGACGATAATCGTCTTCTGCCGATGCTGTTCGGCGAGCATGACAAGAATCTCGTTCAAATCGAGAATTCCCTAAGCGTGCAGCTCATCAACCGCGGCAACCAGTTGGCCATCGAAGGCCCGCGCGACGCGGCCGAAGTCGCCCGTCTGGCGTTGGAGCGGCTCTATGCGCGCTTGAAAGACGGCGACGCGCTGGAGCCGGGCGATGTGACGGCGGCCGTCCGCATGGCCAGCGCGCCGGTCGATCTGTTCGGTCAGCATCAACCGGTCTTGCGCACGAAACGCAAACAGATCAGCGCCCGGACGCCGACCCAGGCGCGCTATATGGAAGCGATCATCAATGACGAGCTGGTCTTCGGGATCGGCCCGGCGGGCACCGGCAAGACCTATCTGGCCGTCTGCGCGGCGGTGTCGATGCTGACCAGCGGCCAGATCGATCGGATCATCCTGTCGCGCCCGGCGGTCGAAGCGGGCGAGCGGCTCGGCTTCCTGCCCGGCGACATGAAGGAGAAGGTCGACCCCTATCTGCGGCCGATCTATGACGCGCTCTACGATACGCTGCCGGCGGATCTGGTGAACCGGAAGCTGGAATCCGGCGAGATCGAGGTCGCGCCGCTGGCCTTCATGCGCGGCCGGACCTTGAAGAACGCTTTCATCCTGCTGGACGAGGCGCAGAACACGACGACGGTCCAGATGAAAATGTTCCTGACGCGGTTGGGCGAAAACAGCCGCATGGCGATCACCGGCGATGTCAGCCAGGTGGACCTGCCGCGCGGGGTGCGTTCCGGTCTGGTCGACGCGATGCAAACCTTGGAGGGTGTGAAAGGCGTGTCGGTGGTGCATTTCGGCGCCGGCGACGTCGTCCGCCATCCGCTGGTCGCCCGCATCGTCAAAGCCTATGAGGCGCAGAACCGGGCGGTTGCGGACGGCGCAAGCGATTCCTAAATAGAGCGTCTTCAGCGCACACCCTGATTTAACCATGCCCGACCCATCAGACCCCGACCCTTCGTCTAGCAACGCCGATCCGGACCTGCAGATCGCCATATCTGTCTCGCCGGATTGGCCATCCACGGCGCAAAACCGCGTCGAAACCGCGTTACGGGCGGCTTACCGCGACGCCGCCGATCTGGAGTCCGACCGGCGCTGGGAAGTCAGCGTCGCCCTGACCGACAACGCGGCGCTGCAAGCGCTGAACAAGGCCTGGCGCGGCAAGGACCGGCCGACCAATGTTCTGTCCTTTCCCGCCGAGATGCCGGACCTGCCGCCAGGGGCCCTTCAAGCGACGCCGCTTGGCGACATCGCCTTGGCGGCCGAGACGGTTCAGCGCGAGGCGCGCGAGCAGGACAAGAGCTTTGACGACCACCTGACGCATCTCACCGTGCATGGCCTGCTGCATTTGCTTGGTTACGATCACGAAACGACGGCCGATGCGGCCGAGATGGAAGCGCTGGAGGTCGAGATATTAGCGCGGCTCGGCGTCGCCGACCCGTATCGCGACGCCCAACCGGAGCCCGCATGATGGCCGATGACGCTCAGACGCCAACCCAGGGCGAGCCGGCGAAGCCCGGCGGTCTGGCGCAGATGCTGCGCGGCCTGATCGGCCGCACGGGGGAATCGCATCTGCGGGAAACGCTGGAAGAGCTGATCGAAGAGGCGGAAGAACGGGAATCGCCGATCGATCCCGGCGAACGGGCGCTGATCGCCAATATCCTGAAATTCGGCGCCATGACCGCGTATGACGTGATGGTGCCGCGCGCGGATATCGCCGGGGTCGAGGTCGATACGCCGGTCGACGAACTCGTCGCGACCCTGATCAAACAGCCGCACTCCCGCTATCCAGTCTATCGCGAGGTCTTGGACGACATTCTCGGCGTCATCCATATTAAGGACGTGATGGCGGCGGCCACCGCCTCGACGCACGCGAAGGCCGAAACCGAAACGCCGTCGACGGAACCGGAGGCCGAACCTGCTTTCTCCCTGCGCGAATTGATGCGGCCGGCGATGGTGATCGCGCCGAGCATGCGCGTGCTGGACCTTTTGCTGCAGATGCGGCTGCAGCGCCGCCACATGGCGCTGGTCGTCGACGAGTTCGGCGGCATTGACGGCTTAGTGACGATCGAGGATTTGGTCGAAGAGATCGTTGGCGAGATTGAGGACGAGCATGATGTGCTCACAGGCCCGCAGATCGAGGCGACTTCGGACGGAGCGCACACAGCCGACGCCCGTCTGATGCTGCAGGATCTGGAATCGGAGTTCGGCGCGATCTTGAGCGACGAGGAGCGGGAAGAGGACATCGATACGATCGGCGGTCTGGTCTTCACCATCGCCGGTCGGGTGCCGAGCCGCGGCGAACTGATCAGGCACGACCCCAGCGGCGTGGAATTCGAAGTGTTGGACGCCGATCCGCGCCGGATTAAACGGCTGAAGTTGCGGCATCTGGACCGGACCAGCCGCGTAGCGGTCGAGCAGAAGGCCTAGCGCCCATTCGCCCGCTTGCGCAGCCCGCCCTTTTCGCCACGCCGACCGCCGAGCGCCTCTGGGCCGCCGTCGACCGGGCGGCGGCGTGGGCGCAACGGATCGGCGGCGGCGGGCTGGGACGCGGCGTGGTCTGGTGCGTCGGGCTCGGCACCGTCAGCAGTCTCGCCTTCCCACCCGCTTACGCCTTTCCACTGCTTTGGCTGACCATCCCGTTGCTGATCTGGACCCTGGATGGGGCAAGCGGCTGGCGTCGCGCCGCCTTTCTCGGCTGGGCTTTCGGGTTCGGCCTGTACGCCGCCAGTCTTTATTGGGTCGGCAACGCGCTTCTGGTGGCGTCTGACAGCCTTTGGTGGCTCGCGCCGATCGCGGCTTTGGCGCTGCCAGCCGGCCTCGCCCTATTCACGGCGCTGGCGGCCGCGACGACACGCCTGACGCCCCCCGGCGCGGCGCGGGTTCTGGGGTTCGCCGCCGCTTGGGCGATCGCAGAATGGCTGCGCGGCTTCATCTTCACCGGCTTTCCCTGGAACCTGATGGGTCATAGCTGGGCCGGCGTCGCGGCGCTGGTCCAAGGCGCCAGCGTCGTCGGACTCTATGGCTTGACGGCCTTGGCCATCCTCAGCGCCGTTTTGCCCGCCCTGGCGGCGGCGCGCCCGAAGGCGAACGCGGACGATCAGGCGGACGCGCCGAAAGGTCCAAGCCACCGGCAGCGCGGGCTCTGCCTCCTGGTCGCGGTCAGCCTGCCGCTGGCCGTCGCCGCCGCCGGCGCGGCTCGCTTGGCGCAAGCGCCGCCGTTGGGCGTTGCGGACCATCCGAATATCGGCATCCGCATGGTGCAGGCCAACATTCCCCAGCGTGAGAAATGGGATCGGGCGAAACGGGGCGAGAACTTCCAGAAACACCTTCGGCTCAGCGCCCAGGACCGACCGGATTGGATCAGCCATATCGTCTGGCCCGAGACGGCGGCGGCGTTTCCGCTGCATGACGCGCTGCCGGCGCGGCAGGCGATCGCCAGCATCCTGCCGCCGGATGGGGCGCTGCTGACAGGGACGCTGCGGTATGAGGCCGATACCGGCCGCGCCTTCAACAGCATGGGCGTCGTCGATCGCAGCGGCGCCGTGATCGAGACCTATGACAAGGCGCATCTGGTGCCGTTCGGCGAATATAATCCTCTCGCCGATATCGTCTCCATGGGAACGGTCACAGGCGGCGGCTTCACCCCAGGCCCGGGGCCGCGCGCGGTCGCGATCCCGGGCCTGCCGCCGGTCAGCCCCCTGATCTGCTATGAGGCGATATTTCCAGGGGCGGTGACGCCCGAGGGCGCGGCGGCGGACGATCCGCAGGCGCGGGCGCATTGGCTTCTGAATTTGACCAACGACGCCTGGTACGGCGAGACGGCCGGGCCGCACCAGCATGCGGTGATGGCCCAACTTCGGTCGATCGAAGAGGGTTTGCCGCTGTTCCGCGCCACCAACACCGGCATCACCATCGCCTATGACGCTTATGGCCGGGAGCTTGGCCGCATCCCGCTTAATGTGGAAGGGGTGCTGGACCTGCGCTTGCCGCGGCCGGCGCCGCGCACGCTGTTCTCCGACTACGGCGCGCTCGGCTTCTGGCTGATCGTCGCCGGGGTGGCCGGCTGCGCCGGATTTCTCGGCCGCCGTCGCCGCTGAAAGCCTTTGAGGCGGAAGTCGGTCGGCGCGCCGCGCCGCCTTTCTCTTACCATCACGCAACGCTTGCCCGACCCTTGAGATATGGGCTTAAAGTGACTTTGCGTTCGCCTGGGTAGAGACGCATTACTCTTGACCCAACGTAAGCGTGTGGTATGTTGGTGTTTAGAGTGGTTTTGGGGTGGGTATGGCTGGCGCAAAGAAACCGTCGCGCAAAAGACGTCTAGGCACTGTCCGGGACGAGGGTCCGAATCCGATCGACGTCCATGTCGGTCAGCGCATGAAATTGCGACGTACGTCGATGGGGCTGACGCAGCAGGAGCTTGCGGAGGCGTTGGGCGTCACGTTCCAGCAGGTTCAGAAATACGAGCGCGGCGCGAACCGGATCGGCGCTAGTCGGCTGTATGACATTAGTCAGATCCTGGACGCGCCCTACGCGTTCTTTTTCGACGGGATGAGCGGAGAGACCGCCGAACAGAGCCCGATGCGCAGGATCGGCGCGTCAGAACCGCCGACCCCGCCCCTGCAGCCGGACGCGCCCATGGACCGGGCGACCATGGACCTGCTGGTGGCCTTTCGCGAGATCAGCGACCCGGCCTTGAAGCGGCGGGTGATCGATCTTTGCCGCGCGTTGAGTTCGGCCGACGCCTGACAGCGGTCGTGCGGTCCCGGCGGCCGACGCCGGCGGCGTGTCTTGAATGGGCGCGGCTTGACCGGGAAGGCGGCGCCTGCGATATCCCCGCCTGATCACAAAACAACCGCGCGCCTGCGCCGCCCATCGGGTCCGCGCGCATTCCCAAAGCTCCAAGCCAAGCCGCATGGGTCGTCAAAAGGCCCGCGCCCCGTCGGAGGAAACCGCCCGTGTCATCGAGCTATCTCTTCACCAGCGAATCGGTATCGGAAGGCCATCCCGACAAAGTCTGCGACCGGATCTCTGACGAGGTCGTTGATATCCTTCTCGCCGCCGATCCCGGCGCGCGGGTCGCCTGCGAGACGCTGACCACGACCGACCGCATCGTCATCGCCGGCGAGGTGCGCGGCCCGGAAAGCGTTGTGAACCCGGACGGCACGGTCAACACGGACATGGTCGAGGCCGCCGCGCGCGCCGCGGTCAAAGATATCGGCTACGAGCAGGAAGGTTTTCATCACGCCACCGCCGCGGTGGAGATTTATCTGCACGCCCAGTCCATCGATATCGCCCAAGGCGTGGACGCCGCCGGCAACAAGGACGAGGGCGCGGGCGACCAGGGCTTGATGTTCGGCTACGCCTGCCGGGAGACAGACGCGCTGATGCCGGCGCCGCTTCATTTCAGCCACCGGATTCTCAAGAGCCTCGCCGATTTCCGGAAATCCGACGCGCAGCATCTGTTGGGACCCGACTCAAAAAGCCAGGTCACGCTGGTCTATGAAGACGGCAAGCCGGTGCGCGCGGCCTCGGTCGTCGTCTCGACCCAGCACGCGGAGCATCTAGAGCAAAGCGAAGTGCGCGATCTGGTGCGCGGCCATATCGAAGATGTGTTGCCTTCCGGATGGATGCCGCCGGAAGACGAGCTCTATGTGAACCCCACCGGCCGGTTTGTGATCGGCGGCCCGGACGGCGATTGTGGGCTGACCGGGCGGAAGATCATCGTCGACACCTATGGCGGCGCGGCCCCGCATGGCGGCGGCGCCTTTTCCGGCAAGGACCCGACGAAGGTCGACCGGTCGGCCGCCTACGCGGCGCGCTATGTCGCCAAGAACATTGTCGCGGCCGGTCTCGCCGACGCCTGCGTCATCCAGGTCGCCTACGCAATTGGCGTCTCCAAACCGCTGTCGCTCTATGTCGACACGAAAGGGACGGGCGCGGTCGCCGAGGACAAGCTGGTCGGGGCGATCCATGAGGTGATCGATCTCAGCCCGCGCGGCATTCGCGAGCATCTCGACCTGGCCCGGCCGATCTACCGACCCACGGCGGCCTATGGTCATTTCGGCCGCGAACCGACGGCGGATGGTCATTTCACCTGGGAACGCACCGATCTTGTCGAACCGTTGAAAGCGGCGCTGACCTAGGCGGCCCCGCCGGTGACCGGCGGCGACGCGGATCCCGACGCGCCGGCGCGACGCTTCTTCGGGCGCCGCAAGGGGCGGCCGTTGAGAGGTCGCCGCCAAGCCTTGCTCGACACGCTGTTGCCGCGTGTTTCGGTCCCCGCGGGCGACGAGCCGCTCGACCCAAAAAGCCTGTTCCCTATGGCGATCGACGCCGTATGGCTCGAAATCGGCTTCGGCGGCGGCGAGCATCTGGCGCAGCAAGCACAAGCGCGGCCTAAAACAGGCTTCATCGGCTGCGAGCCTTTCGTGAACGGGGTGGCGAGCCTGCTCGGCCAGATCGAGGAACAAAGGCTCGAGAATGTCCGCGTCCATGCCGACGACGCCGGGCCGCTAATCGCCCGCCTCCCGGACGGCTGCTTCGACTGTCTCGCGATCCTATTCCCCGACCCATGGCCGAAGCGTCGCCATTGGCGACGACGGGTGATCGGGCCGGCGACGCTGCCCGCCTATACTCGGATCCTGAGGCCGGGCGGGGAATTCAGAATCGCCACTGATCACGCCGGCTATCTGGAATGGATCCTGCGCGCTGCGACGGCGCAGCCTGAGCTCGACTGGCTGGCGGAGAGCCCCGGGGACTGGCGCGCGCGGCCCGACAGCCCGCACGATCCCTGGCCCGCGACCCGCTACGAACGGAAATCCCTGGCCGGCCGTCCGCATTTCCTGACGTTTCGACGCCGATAGGCCGGGCGCAGCCTGTGCCATTCATCACTGCGCTTCGCGGACGGCTTCGGCTAAGAGTCACTCGAATTTGGAGACAGACCCCGATGGTCGACGCCATTCTCAGACCCGCGCTCAGCGGACTGTCCGCCGCCGCAACGCGGGTTGCGGTCAGCGCCGACAACATCGCCAATGCGCAGACAACCGGCCGGATTGGCGCCGCCCCCGGCTCGGAAGACGCGGCGTATCAAGCGCGCCAAGTCACTCAGACCGCTATCCAGCGCGGCGGCGTCCGCACGACGGTCGGACCTGCGGACCCGGCGACCGTGGCGGTCTTCGATCCGCGCTCGCCCCTCGCCAATTCGGACGGCCTGGTCGCCGCGCCGAATGTTGATTTCGGCCAAGAACTCGTCAACCAATCCGCCTCGCGTACGGCCTTCGCCGCCAGCGCCGCCCTGGTGCGGGCCGTCGACGAACAGTCGGACACGCTACTCGACATTCTCTCCTGACGCTCTTCAGGCGCGGGTCACCCGGCGCAGGGTGAGATTGAGCCGCTGCGGCGACGTCAACAGAGTGGAGCTGTCCGGCACGATCCGGTCGATCCCGTGATAGAAATGGCGGCTCTTGCCGGCCAGCGCCAGCACGTCGCCGGAGCTCAGTTTCATCCGTCGGGTCGGGTCTCCCCGTCGCAGCCCGCCTAGTCGAAACCAGGCGTCGGCGCCCAGCGAGACCGACAAGACCGGCGTCTCCAGATCCTCCTCATCGCGATCCCGATGCAGCCCCATTCTCGCGCCCGCCTGACCGTACCAGTTAATCAAGCAGGCCTCGGGCGGCGGGGCGTCTGGCAGTATATCCGACCACAGCGCCAGCAGCCGCGCCGGGATCGGCGGCCAGGGCGCGCCGGTCGCCGGATGAGTCGCCTGATAACGATAACCGTCTTGTTTATCGGTCACCCAGCCCAGCGCGCCGGCGTTGCTCATCCGCACCGACAGCGGCGCGCCGCTGCGCGGCATGGTCGGCGTATAGAGCGGGGCGCGACGCAGCACGGCGCGCACATCCTCAAGCAGAACCTGCTGCGCGGCGCGATCGAGCCAACCCGGCGCCCAGATCAAACCATCTTCGCCGTGCAGCGGCGCCGCCATACCGTTTTACCTCGATCAACAGTTATTCCGATGGGCCGGCGCGTGGAGTCGGGAAATCCGTTGCAAGCCCCCGGACGCCTCCCTATATCCGCCACAACGACGGTATCCAACCGACCCTTTTCCGCACTGTCGAGACCCCGGGGCGCGCGTCGCTGAGACCGCCGCCCATCGCACGGCGATCGGCCCCTCCCGGCCGCGAGAATGATTGTGCGCCCTAAAGGGACTTCGTCACGGCGCCGCGCGGCGGGCCAATCGAAGTCTGCTTGACCATAGGAGACGAGTGAATGAGTAAAGTCATCGGTATTGATTTGGGCACGACGAATAGCTGCGTGGCCGTGATGGAGGGCTCGAACGCCCGGGTTATCGAAAACTCCGAGGGCGGACGCACGACCCCCTCGATGGTCGCCTTCGCCGAAGACGGCGAGCGGCTGGTCGGCCATCCGGCCAAGCGCCAGGCGGTGACTAATCCTGAAAACACACTCTACGCCATTAAGCGGTTGATCGGTCGGCGCTTCACCGACGCCGAGGTCGAGAAGGACCGCAAAATCGCGCCTTTCGCCATTATCGAGGGCGAGAATGGCGACGCCTGGGTCGAAGCGCGCGGCGAAAAACATGCGCCTGCGCAAATCTCGGCTTTGATCCTGAAGAAAATGAAGGAAACCGCCGAAGCGCATCTGGGCGAGAATGTCGATCAGGCGGTGATCACCGTGCCCGCCTATTTCAATGACAGCCAGCGTCAGGCGACCAAAGACGCCGGCAAAATCGCCGGGCTGGAAGTGCTGCGCATCATCAACGAGCCGACCGCGGCGGCGCTTGCCTACGGGCTGGAGAAGAAGGGCAGCGGCGTGGTCGCGGTCTACGACCTGGGCGGCGGCACGTTCGACGTCTCGGTCCTGGAGATCGGCGACGGCGTGTTCGAGGTGAAATCGACCAACGGCGACACCTTCCTGGGCGGCGAGGATTTCGACCAGACCATCATCGATTATTTGGCCGACGAGTTCAAAAAAGAGCAGGGGATCGACCTGCGCGACGACCGTCTGGCGCTGCAGCGGCTGAAGGAAGCGGCAGAGAAAGCGAAGATCGAGCTCAGCTCGACGACGCAAACCGACGTGAACCTGCCTTTCATCACCGCCGATTCGTCGGGTCCGAAACACCTGAACCTCAAGCTGACCCGCGCCAAGCTGGAGAGCCTGGTCGACGCGCTCGTCAAGCGCACGCTCGGACCCTGCCAGGCGGCGCTGAAAGACGCCGGCCTGAAAGCCAGCGAAATCGACGAAGTGATCCTGGTCGGCGGCATGACCCGCATGCCCAAGATCATCGAAACAGTGAAAGATTTCTTCGGCCGCGAGCCGCATCGGGGCGTGAACCCGGACGAGGTCGTCGCCATCGGCGCCGCGATCCAGGCCGGCGTGCTGCAAGGCGACGTCAAGGATGTGCTGCTTCTGGACGTGACCCCGCTGTCGCTGGGCATCGAGACGCTGGGCGGCGTTTTCACACGCCTGATCGACCGAAACACGACGATCCCGACCAAGAAATCGCAGACCTTCTCGACCGCCGAGGACAATCAGGGCGCCGTGACGATCCGCGTATTCCAAGGCGAGCGGGAAATGGCGGCGGACAACAAGATGCTCGGTCAGTTCGACCTGGTCGGCATCCCCTCCGCCCCGCGCGGCGTGCCGCAGATCGAGGTCACGTTCGACATCGACGCCAACGGCATCGTCAACGTCTCGGCCAAGGATAAGGCGACCGGCAAGGAGCAGCAGATCCGCATCCAAGCCTCGGGCGGCCTGAGCGACGACGAGATCGACCGGATGGTCAAGGACGCCGAGGCGAACGCCGAAGCGGACAAGACCCGGCGCGAGCTGGTCGAAGCCAAGAACAGCGGCGACGCCCTGGTCCACCAGACCGAATCGACCCTGAAAGAGCATGGCGAGAGCCTGTCGGACGAGGACAAATCGGCCGTCGAGACCGCCCTGGCGGAACTGAAGACCGCCTTGGAAGGCGAAGACCTCGCGGACATCCAAGCCAAGACTCAGGCTTTGACCGAAGCGTCGATGAAGCTGGGCGAAGCCATGTACAAGGCGTCGCAAGCGGAAGGCGCGGCCGACGCCGGCATGGCGGAGGCTGAAGCCGGCGCGGATCGGGCGCAAAGCGACGACAATGTCGTGGACGCCGAGTTCGAAGAGGTCGACGACGACAAGAAAGACAAGGCCTGATCTTGTCCGTTAAAGGGCGCGAGGAACCGCCGTTTCTCGCGCCCTTTCGCTTTTCCGGCCCCCTTTTTCATGGACCGTCTCTCATAGACCTGCGTCCCGGGGCGTCCTTCTGAACGACGCGATTCACTTCCATGGCAAAACGCGACTATTACGAAATCTTGGGCGTCTCCAAGGACGCGGACGCCGGCGCGTTGAAGAGCGCCTATCGCCGTATGGCGATGAAATATCACCCTGATAAAAACCAGGGCGACGCCGAAGCCGAGGCGCGCTTCAAGGAAGTCAACGAAGCCTATGAGGTCCTGAAGGACGATCAGAAGCGCGCCGCTTATGACCGGTTCGGCCATGAAGCGTTCGATCAGGCTGGCGGTTTCGGCGGCGGCGGCGCGGGCGGCGCCGGTTTCGGCGGCTTCACCGACATTTTCGAGGAAATGTTCGGCGATTTCATGGGCGGCGGCCGGCGTGGCGGTCAGCAACAGCGCGGCGCCGATCTACGCTATAATCTGGAAATCAGCCTGGAGGACGCCTTCAAGGGCCGTCAGGTCGAAGTGAAGGTGCCGAGCTCGGTCGTCTGCAGCGCCTGCGACGGCAGCGGCGCCGAGGAAGGGGCTAAGCCGAAAACCTGCCCGACCTGTCACGGCGCCGGTAAAATCCGCGCCCAGCAGGGCTTTTTCACCATCGAACGAACCTGCCCGACCTGTCAGGGTCAGGGCACCTTCATCGACAATCCCTGCAAACTCTGCAACGGAACGGGCCGGGAATCGAAGGAGAAGACGCTCTCGGTCAATGTACCGAAAGGCGTCGAGGACGGCACCCGCATCCGTCTATCGGGCGAGGGTGAGGCGGGGCTGCGCGGCTCGCCGCCGGGCGATCTTTATATTTTTATCTCGGTCGCGCCGCACCGGATTTTCCAGCGCGAAGGGGCGAATATCTTCTGCCGCGTGCCCTTGAACATGGCCGACGCGACGCTTGGCGCGGAGATCGAAGTGCCGACCGTCGATGGCGGCCGGGCCAAGGTGAAAGTCCCGCCCGGGGCCCAGACCGGCCAACAGTTCCGGCTCCGCAACAAAGGCATGTCGGTGCTGCAAAGCGCAGGCCGCGGCGATATGTATATCGAAATGCTGATCGAGACGCCGGTCAATCTGACCAAGCGCCAGAAAGAGCTTCTCGAAGAGTTCCGCAAGGCCGGCCAAGGCCGCTCCACCAGCCCCGAATCCGAGGGTTTCTTCAGCAAGGTCAAGGAATTCTGGGACGACCTGACCGAATAGCGCCCCGTCCGGTTAGGTCTTGCACCCATCTACGCCTTGTGGCGCTCTCCAAGCGTTACTCTACGGGGAACGCGTATCATGACTTCATTGAACATCGTCGTCGCAGGGGCGGCCGGTCGGATGGGCCAGATGCTAGTCGCCGAAGTGGCCGAAACCGAAGCCTGCCATCTCAGAGGGGCGACGGAGCCGGAGGGCTCCCCCGCGCTGGGCGCCGATCCGGGCGTCTTGGCGGGCGCTGCGCCAACGGGGCTGGCGATCCAGGAAGACCCGGCGGGACTGATCGCCGCGGCTGATGTGGTGATCGACTTCACCACGCCGCAAGCGACCGTCGCCCACGCCCGTCTCGCGGCGCAGGCCGGCACCGCGCTGGTGGTCGGGACCACCGGCCTGTCGGCTGAGGACGAGAATTCCCTCTCGCTCGCCGCCCGCCATGTGCCGGTGGTCTATGCCGCGAATTACAGTCCCGGCGTCACCTTGCTTCTCGATCTGGTCAAACGCGCCGCGGCGGCGCTGGATGCGGATTACGACATCGACATCCTGGAAATGCATCACCGGCACAAGGTCGACGCGCCGTCCGGCACCGCCCTCGCCTTAGGCAAGGCGGCGGCGGTCGGCCGCGGCGTCGATCATGAGACGGTCAAACAGACCGTGCGGTCCGGCCAGACCGGCGCGCGGCCGCGCGGCGAGATCGGCTATGCAACGCTACGCGGCGGCGATGTGGTCGGCGAGCATGACGTCATCTTCGCGACCGAGGGCGAGCGGTTGACCTTGAGCCATAAGGCCAGCGCCCGGCGGGTCTTCGCCGCCGGCGCGGTAAAGGCGGCGCTCTGGACGGCGGGCAAACATCCCGGCCTCTACGATATGCGCGATGTCCTGGGACTGCGCAGAGAGGCGGCCGAGACCATTCCGGATGCGGAACGGCATCTGTAGTCCTTCCGACGCGTCAGGCCTTCAGATGGTCCGGCGAGCGATATTGCTCCAAGGCCGACTGCAAAGCGCGGGCGACCTCCAGACGTTCGCCGGGCGTCAGGAACTCGCCGAGCACTACGCCCTTGCCATGACTCGCCAGCACAAGCTGGCTGTGATGCGCCGGCGGATCGTCCATCCGCACCGATAGCCAGGCTGGCTCGAGCGTTAGGCGCGTTCGGCGGCCGTTGGGCAACGTCCGGAGAATCTCTAACCCGGCGTCGGTCAGGCGCAGCCGCTCCGACCGTTTCGCATCGCGGTAGTTCAGCTTGAAAGCGAAGAACAACATCAGGATTTCGAGCCCGGCGAAGCCAGCGACTGGCCAGGCCCCGGCGAGCGAGAAGGCCAGGCCGACGGCGAACCCGCCGAGCGCGATCGCGCCCATCACCAGCATGAAACCATGCGGACCCAACGACCGGTGCGGCTGCAGCGTCGCATCGAAATAAATCGAACCGTCTGGAGACTCGGCAGCCGGCGCGGATCCGTCCTGTTTCTGTGCGGGCGGCGGTTGGGTCATCGTCGCTGTCCTTCCCGACCCGGCATGCTATAGGACGGGTCTCATCGCATGCTATCGGAGCGTGCGGCGCGTGCGCCACCCCGCGCGCCCGCTCATAGTGTCACAGGTCCCGCCTATGCCGCGCATGAAAAACGCCGATGTCGAAACCTTTTTCGCCCGTCTGGCGGAAAAAACGCCCGAACCGAAAGGCGAGCTGGATTATGTAAATCCCTACACGCTTCTGGTCGCGGTCGCCCTGTCGGCCCAGGCGACCGACGTCTCGGTCAACAAGGCGACGGGTCCTTTGTTCAAGCGCGTGACCACGCCGCAACAGATGCTCGAGCTGGGAGAGGCCGGGCTGAAAGACCATATCAAGACCATTGGTCTTTATAATTCCAAGGCCAAGAACGTGATCGCCATGGCGCGATTGCTGATCGAAGAGCATGGCGGTGAGGTCCCACAAGACCGCGAGGCCCTGGAGAAGCTGCCCGGCGTCGGCCGTAAGACCGCAAATGTCGTTCTGAATATGGCCTTCGGCATGCCGACCATCGCGGTGGATACGCATCTTTTCCGCGTCTCCAACCGCACGGGCTTGGCGGCGGGCAAAACGCCGCTGGCGGTCGAGAAGGCGCTTGAGAAACGGGTGCCGGAACCCTATCGGCTGCACGCCCATCATTGGCTGATCCTGCATGGGCGCTATGTCTGCAAGGCGCGCAAGCCGGACTGCCCCGCCTGTGTCGTCCGGGATGTCTGCGGCTTCAAGGCCAAGACCACGCCCGCCTGACGCCAGCTATAGGGAAATAAGGTGATGCGCTACCAGACCGACGACCCGGTTCGCGAGTTTAACGCCATGGCGCAGACCGGCTTGCCGGGCCTGCTCGGCGTCGAGATGGTCTCGATCGAAGACGATGTCTATCACAGCAAGATGGCGGTCGCGGCGCACCATATGGCGCCGAACGGCTATCTTCACGCCGCCAGCATCGTCGCCCTGGCCGACACGACCTGCGGCTTCGCCTGCCGCAGCAAACTGCCCGAGGGCGCGCGTGGCTTCACCACGGCCGAATTAAAGAGCAACCATATGGGCACGGCGCGCGAGGGCGTGATCCATTGCAAGGCATCGCCGCTGCATCTGGGCCGCACGACGCAAGTCTGGGACGCGCAGGTCTACAATCCCGACAACAGCAAGACCTTGGCCGCCTTCCGCTGCACTCAGATCGTACTCTGGCCGACGACGACCTAGCCCGACCGGAGCTGCTGGGCGCGTATCATCGCCGCCAGACAGGCCCGGCGCTCCTCAAGGCTCGCCGCCGCGCCGCGCAAATCGACAAAGCGCACTTCCAACCCGCCCGGCGCCGGCGGCGCGTCCGCATCCCGCTCGGAACCAGCCGATTCGGCCGGTCCGTACAGAAACACATCCAGGGCGCAGCTGCGGCCGCCCGCCGCGCCGCGATATTGCCAGACCTCGGCGGCGCCGTCGCGGCGGATCAGATCCGGCGCGCCAAGCAGTTGGGCGACGGCGACGCCGCTCTGGCCGAGAAATTGATCGGGATCGTCATTCACCGGCTCGGGCTCCGGCGGCGGCGCGGGTCTAGCCGCCATCCGCGCCTGTTCTGAGGGACCCTGTCGCCGCGGGGCTGCGGCCGCCGGCGGCTTCGGCGCTTGGGTGGCGGTCTCGCGCACCGCCGGATTTTCAGTCTTGGTCTTGTTCGGCTGCGGCGGCGGCGTGCACGCGGGCACAGCGATCAGCGCCGCTGACAGAAGGGCCCCCGCCAAAACGCCCTGAATCGCGCCCCTCATGCGCTTGGATCGCGCAGATCGCCGCGGCCCGAGCGCTGCGCGACATCGCTGGACGCGCCGGCCCGCGGCCCCGCCGCGTGAGCGCCGCGCTCGGCCGCATCCTGCGTGGGCATGTCGCTCTCGATCGGTACGCCTTCCCGCGCGCGCACAGCCTCGAAAACATGCACCATCATCGCCGCCGCCAGGACCGGCGTGAATAGGTTGAGGATCGGGATCGTCATCCCGAACACGATCAGCGCGCCGCCCAGCGTGATCAGCGCGCCGCACCGTTTACGCAGCAAAAGGGCGGTATGGGGCGAAAGGCGCCGGACCGCGACCATCTCGTAAAACTCACGTCCGACAAGATAGCCGTTCAGCCAATAATAAAAGACCAGGTTGAACGGCGGCAGAAACAGCAACAGCGCATAGATCGGCAGCGCCAGGATGTTGACCCCGATTGTGACGCCAAGGAACTTCGCCGATTCGCCGATGATCTCCGTCAGCTTCTGAGCGCGCGGCGGCGGCCGGCCGGCATAGTGCACGTCCTCGACCGCGCCGGCGATTTTATCCAGAAACAGGCTGACGATCATGGTCGTGACCGCCGGGAACAGCAGGAAAGTGACGCTCAGCATCACCGAGAAAAAGGCGAGATCGACCAGCCAACCGAGCCAATCGCCGACCCACTCGATCGCCGCGACGACGCCGCCGAAAATCCAGCCTACATAGGGAAGATCGGACCACGGGATCACCCCGACCACCCAACTGGCCGCAATCCAAAGAATGGTGAAGACAATTATCGCGCCTGCGACCCCCATCATCATCACGTTGCGAAAGGCGGGGTCCCCTGTTTGCGCGAAGGCGCGCGACAGGCTGCGGATCAATATCGTCATCGGAAGCTTCCTAGATGAGGCGCTGGCGACGAAACGACGGGCGAGAAGCCGGTCGACCAGTCTTCGGTATGTAGAGCCGGCTTTCCCGGATCACAAGTCGGCGGCTGTGCCGACCCTCGGTCGAACCGGATCGCCTACTCCGCCGCGCGCGCGACCAGCTCATCGACGGTATAGAGCGCAACCGGCGCCTCGCGTCCGCGGATCGGCATGGAGCCGATGGCCCGTAGCGGGATCTCCTCGACCAGCGCCGCCGTGGTCCCCGAGACCAAGATCGTCGTTTCCGTTTCTTTGTTCATTTGCTCCAGCCGGGCGGCGACATTCACCGCGTCGCCATGGACCGTGTAGCTCAAGCGGTTCGACGCCCCGACGGCGCCGCTGACCAACGGCCCGGTATTCACCCCGATCCGGCAGCTCAACTGCTGGCCCGCAAAACGCTCATCTCGGGCGGCCTCGCAAATCGTCTGCGCCGATTTCACCGCGTGGTAAGCGTGATCCGGGTCTTCAACCGGTGTGTTGAAAACGGCGACAACGGCGTCGCCCTGGAATTGCGTGACCACGCCCTTGTTCTCTTCGATGATTTCGACCGCACGCGAGAAGAAGGCGTTCATCGTTTCGATCACCTGCCGGGGCGTCATCTTCTCCGACATGCTGGAGAAGCCTGCGATATCGAGGAAAAAGACCGTCGCGGTGGCTTGCCGCGGTTCTGAGGCGCCCTCGTCCGAGATCAGCATTTTCGCGACATTTTCCGGCACATATTTGCCGAACAGATCGCGGATTTTCGCCCGCTCGCGCAGGCCGTCGACCATGCCGTTGAAGGCGTGGGCCGCCTCGTTCAACTCGATCAATCGGCTTGGCCGCAAAGTCGGCGTGCCGTCCAGGTCGCCGCGCTCGACGCTGCGCGCGGCCTCGGCGAAGGCGCGAATGGGCCGTGCGGCGCGGGCCCCGATCCACAGAGCCACCGCCAAGGACGCCACCACCAACGCGACGCCAACGGCGATGCTGACATAGAGACGGTTGATCTCGGCGTCGCCGGCGGCCCTTTCGAAATGTACGCCGATGGTCACCCGCCCGCCGGTTTGGCGGTAGGTGTCTTGGCGCACGGCGAAGACCTGATCGTCCAAGCCGGGCTTGGCCAAAAAGAAAATATCGGCGTTCTCGATCGGCGCCACCAGACGCGGGGTCAGACGATCCGCGGTCGCCAACGCCATCAAATAGGGGTCGTCCACATCGTCGATCGTCGGTCTGAAATTCGGGCCGGCGTCGGCCAGATTCGGATGCGCCAGCACGACCCGGTCGTTGAACAGTAAGAAGCGCGTCAGCGAGAAGCCTCGAAACTCGGCGTCCTGCGACAACCTCTGGGACAACAGAGACGGATCGATCCGGATGCCGAACGTGCCGAGCGGCGCGCCATCCCCATCCCGAGCCGTGCTCACGAAAGTGGCGCGATGCGAGCCATCAAGGGCTGAAGGCCGCAGGACCCAGACGCCGCCGGCGCGGACGCCGCGGTCGGAAACGCGCCACCCGCGCGGCCAGGTCACCGATGTAATCGCCCCCGTCGCGCGGTCGTAATAGAAGCCTGCGCCGTCCGGCAATTGATAGGTCACCGCCTCGATCTGCGGTTGGGTCGAGAGGGCGCCGGCCAGAACCAACTGCATCGCCTGGGCGTCGCCGGGGGCGATGACGCCATCCTCGACCGCTTCGGTCAGCCAGCGCGCTTCCGCTTCCGCCATCCCGTAGAACAGACGCGATTCCTGTTCCGCCTCTTCGAGCAGCTTTTCAACTTCGAACGACAGGGCGAGCTGGGTGTTCTCCACCGCCTGTTGCAGCGCCAGCACCAAGAGCGCCATGGCGGAAACCAGGACAAGCCCGCCGAAGCTCAGGATCAGAACGGTGACGACGCGAAACTTCATGCTGCGCTTTACTCGGCCGCATTGGCCGCCGTGTTCGCCGCAGCCCTCGATTCGGCCTTCGCCGTCGCCGCCGCGCCGGTCGATCCACTGACCGTCATGCCGGGCCCGGGCTCGTTGACGTCGATTGTGAAGACCCGCACGGCGGTGTCGCGGCCGCGCACCGGCATCGACCCGATTTCCTGATAGGGATAGTCCGGGGTCAGGCTGACGGTGGTTTCCGAGGCGAGGAGCTTGGTGCCGGTCTCCTTGTTCATTTGCTCAAGCCGTGCGGCCAGGTTCACCGCATCGCCATGCACCGTGTAGCTGAGCCGGTTCGTCGCCCCCACAGCGCCCGCCACCAATTCGCCGGTATTCACCCCGACCCGACAGCAGAGTGTCTGGCCGGCGAACGTGTTGGTCGCAACCGATCGTTCGATCCGAACCGCCGCCCGGATCGCCGCCCCGGCGTGATCAGCCTGTTCCACCGGCAGATTAAAGACGGCCAAGATCGCATCGCCCTGGAACTGCGTGACCATGCCGCCTTCGGCCTCGATCTCGCTTACGGCTTCGGAGAAGAACGCGTTCAGCGTCGCGACCACTTCGGTCGGCGACAGGTTCTGAGCCATGCTGGTGAAGCCCGCAAGATCGAGAAAGAGCACCGTCGCCGTGGTGTTTTTCGGCTGGTCCGCCAGCTCGTTGCGCATCAGCAATTGCGCGACGCCTTCCGGCACATAGCGGCCGAACAATTCACGCACCCGCTGCCGATCGCGCAGCCGCTCGACCATCCGGTTCAAGGATTGAGTCGCATCGTTATATTCTTGCACCCGGCTGCCTTCGAGCGGGGTGAAGCTCGCGATCGCGCCTTCGTCGATCGTCCTCGCCGCTTCCGCAAATTCTCGGATCGGCGACGCCAGTTTCCGGCCAAGTATGACTGCGCCGACGCCGGCGAGCGCCAGAATCACCAGGCCGGCGGCAAGCAGCTGCAGCATAGCGGCGAAATCGGCGGCGCCGGCGTCCGTCTCCAAATAAGCGCCGATCGCGACATCCGATTCGGACCTCTCAGAGAAGGGACGCCGCACAACGGCGACATATTCCTGCTCGCCGACCTCCGCGTCTTCGACTTCGACAATGGCGACTTCATCCGGACCCGTCGCTTGGAAAAAGTTCGGGATAAACACATCGCCTAAGAAAAGCTTGTCGAGGACACGGTCGCCGGAATCCGGGATCTGCGGCGCCTCGCCGACCCAGCCTTCGCTGAGCAGCGTCGAATGCGCGATCACATTTCGCCGATCGGTCACCAGGAAACGGGTCACTTCAAAACCCTGATAATCCGACCCTTCGCTGAATATCCGGCTCAGGCCGCCCACATCCGCAAAGACTTCCAGAACGCCATAGTCGTCGTCGCCATCGATCACCGGCGTGATGCGGCCGCCGCGAACCTGTTCGCTGCCCGGCATTTCACGCACACGCCATTTAGGGCCATCGACCTTCAAGTAATCCGGACTGGGCAGAGAGTCGTCGCGCGGCGCGGTGCGCCAGGTCCGGTCTTCGAGATCGACAAAAATCCGCGCTTTCGTCGGATCGGAAGGATGAAAGATGGCGTAGCGCGCCTGTGGCTTCGGCCCAAAGGCGAATTGGATCGCATTGGCCAAGGCGACCGGTTCATCCGGCGCGAGACGCCCTTGGATCATTTCCTCAGCCAACCAATCACTGATATCTTCCACCGGCATCAAGAAGGAAGCGGCGAGGGTCTCCACCTCGTTCGCCAACGCTTCGATGCGGCTGGAGAGGATCCTGTCGGTCTGGTGCGACATGTTGATCATAGCGACGAGGAAAACCGCGCCGGCGGACAGCGCCACCAGGCCCCCCAAGGTCGCGACCATCAACGCCGTAATGCTGAACTTCGTCCGTCGCGCCGACGCCTCAAGTGTCACAGGCAGGGAGGCTTGCTGGTCGATCATTGCTATGCCGCATCCTTGGTCATAAAGGCGGTCGGCGTCCGGCCGACCGCTTTGCGAAACATGGCGATGAAGGCCGACGGACTTTCATAGCCGAGATCAAACGCCACTGTGGTCACCGGCGCGCCGGCGGAAAGCCGTTCGACCGCCGTCACGATCTTCAAGCGCCGCCGCCATTCGCCGAGCGACAGGCCTGTCTCCTCGACAAAGCGGCGGGCGAGGGTCCTTGGGCTGGCCCCCACCCGGGACGCCAGCGCGGCCGCCGGTTCGGCGTTTCCAAGATCGTTCAGCAGCAAATCAGCCAGTCGCTTCAATCGAGGATCGCGCGGCATCGGGAGATGCAAGGGCGCTTCCTCCTCCATGGCGAGGATCTGATCAAGCAGGACCTGCATCAACCGCCCGTCCGGTCCGTCTTGGTTATAGTCTGTCGGCAGCCGCGCGGTTCGTCGAATGATCTCACGCAAAAGCGGCGTTACATGCAGCACCCGGCAGCGCGCGCCAAGCGGACCGGCCCAATCCTTGGCGACGTAGACGCTGCGGAACGCGGCGCCGGTGGTCGGGCTGGTGATGGCGTGCTCGATATCCGGCGGCAGCCAGACCGCCCGCGCCGGCGGCACGGTCCAAGCGCCGAAATCCGTCCTCACCACCAAGATGCCTTCCGATGCATAGGCGAGTTGACCCCAGGCATGGCTATGCGGCGTGAATTCGCCGCCTGCGGGCATTTCAAACGCGCGCACCATCAGCGGTCGGATCATCTGGGACGGTATCGGACCGCGCATGGCGTAAGTCGGAACAGGTCTCGCCGTCCCAAGATCGGCGGGCTGGTCCTGTTCCGGCGCGTTTTGGCCATCTTTCAACATCGATTGGCTATTTATCGCAAGATCGCCGTTCGCGCGAGAAGTATTTCAGTATCGGAGCGAGGGGCGATCCGGTTGTGACTGAGCCTTCGCTTCTCCTCATATGGACTGCGCAGCGCGTTTTGGAAAGGCGCGCCGCCATCACGAAAGGGCTAGTCCGCCATGCGTTCGGTACATGACGATCACGCGCCACGCTTTCTTCCCGCCTTTTTGCGCGGGCCGGAGGGCATGCTAGTCATTATGGCGATGGCGATGGCGGTCAGCATGCATGGCTGGTTCGCCTTGCTGAACAATTTCGTGATCGAGCGGGCCGATTTCACCGGCCGCGAGATCGGCTTCTTGCAGTCAATCCGAGAGATCCCCGGTTTCTTGTCTTTCTGCGCGATCTTCCTGCTGCCGTTCATCCGGGAACAGAATCTGGCGCTGCTGTCGCTGCTGGCATTGGGCGTTGGGACGGCGCTGACCGGGTTCTTCCCGACCGAATACGCGCTCTACGCCACGACCTTTCTGATGTCGATGGGGTTTCACTATTACGAGACGATGAACCAGTCGCTGACCTTGCAATGGTCGTCGAAAGAGCGGGCCCCGCATGTCTTCGCCCGACAGTTGCGCGCCAGTTCCATCGGCACATTGGCGATCTTCGTCGTGATCATATTGACCTTTAACCAAGACGTGTTCGACCGGATCGCCGGTTGGTTCGGCGCGACGACATCGATCCGCACCATCTCTTTGGGCTTCGAGCCGCTCTACCTGATCGCCGGGATCTTCACGATCGCGGTCGGCGTCTTCTGTCACTTCGCCTATCCGCGCTTCAGCGCGCCGCATGTTCAGACGAAGACCCTGTTCCTGCGCCGGCGCTATTGGCTCTACTACGCGCTGACCTTTATGGGCGGGGCGCGGCGGCAGATTTTCATGGTCTTCGCCGGTTTCATGATGGTCGAGAAGTTCGGCTATGACGCGACGGCGATCACGCTGCTTTATCTGATAAACCTGATCGCCAACATTTATATCGCGCCCTATATCGGGAAGTTCATCGCCCGGCTGGGCGAGCGCACGGCGCTGGTCTTCGAATATATCGGCCTGATCGGCGTGTTTATCGGCTATGCTCTGGTCGAGGATCATATGACGGCGGCGGCGCTCTATGTCATCGATCACCTATTTTTCGCCTTCTCCATCGCCATCAAGACCTATTTCCACAAGATCGCCGATCCGAAGGATATGGCCTCGACCGCCGGCGTCAGCTTCACCATCAACCATATCGCAGCGGTCGGCATTCCCGCCGCCTTCGGCTTCATCTGGCTGAAGGATCCAGGCGCAGTGTTTTTCATCGGCGCTGGGATGGCGTTGATCTCGCTGATCCTGGCGCTGAACGTGCCGCGCCATCCGCGGCCGGGAAATGAGGTGACGGTCGGTCGGAGTCCAAACGCGCCCTCCGCGGCGCCGGCGGAATAGAGAGTCGGATCCCCGGTCAGTCCTGTTTCTTCAGCATCGGCCCGGCCGGAGCGCCGCCGATCACATGCATGTGGAAATGCGGCACTTCCTGATGGCCGTCTTCGCCGGCGTTTGAGATCAGCCGATAGCCGCTCTCAGCCACGCCGCGCTGTCGCGCCACCTCCCCGACGGTGCGAAAGAAATCGGCGATCTCTGCGTCGCTGGCGCGGGCCGAAAAATCATCCGACGAGACATAGGCGCCTTTTGGGATCACCAGGACATGAACAGGCCTTTGCGGGGCGATGTCGTTGAAAGCCAGCGTGTGCTCGGTCTCCATCACCATGTCATTGGGAATTTCGCCGCGCAGAATCTTGGCGAAAATGTTGCTGTCGTCATACGCCATGGCGCCGTCTCCATTCATTCCTCAACTCAGGGAGTTCTGGCTGCGCTCTTTGCGCTCAGCCTTTTCAGCCAGGCCGGATTTCGCCCGCCGGGCCTCCAGATTCCGCCAGACATCCTCTGGCGCAACGCCGGCCTCGGCCCACAAGACAAGAAGATGGTAAAGAAGGTCCGCCGATTCCGAGGCGATCTCCGCCGTGTCGCGCCGGACGCCGGCGATCACCGTCTCGACCGCCTCTTCGCCAAGCTTCTGCGTTATTTTCAGCAGGCCTTTCGCGAACAAGGCGGAGGTGTAGGACTCGTCGGCCGGCGCGCCCCTGCGCGCTTCGATCACCGCGAACAGCTCGGCCAGAACCTTTTCCGTCGCCATCGCCCCGTTTCCTTTCCGGTCCTATTCCGCAACGATGCGTGTGGCGGCGGCGGCGGGCCGCACCGGCAGGCCGGCCGCTTTCATATGCGCCTTGGTCTCGGCGATCGAGTATTCCCCAAAATGAAAAATAGAGGCGGCCAAGACCGCCGAGGCGCGTCCTTGGGTCACGCCTTCCACCATATGATCGAGCGTGCCGACGCCGCCGCTGGCGATCACCGGAATGCTCACCGCGTCGGCGATGGCGCGGGTCAGTTCCAGATCGAAGCCGGATTTCGTGCCGTCCTTATCCATCGAGGTCAGCAGGATCTCGCCCGCGCCCAAATCCTGCATCCGCTTGGCCCAATCGACGGCGTCCAACCCGGTCGGATCGCGTCCGCCATGAGTGAAGATCTCCCATTGCCCGGGCGCCGTCGATTTCGCATCGATGGCGACCACAATGCACTGGCTGCCGAACCGCTCCGCCGCCTCGCGCACGAAGTCGGGATTGTGGACCGCGGCCGTGTTGATCGAAACTTTGTCGGCGCCGGCCAAAAGCAGCTTGCGGATATCCTCGACCGTGCGAACGCCGCCGCCGACGGTCAGCGGCATGAAGACCTGCTCGGCTGTGCGCCGGACCACATCGAAGATCGTGTCGCGGTTCTCGTGGCTAGCGGTAATGTCGAGGAAGGTCAGCTCGTCCGCGCCGGCGTCATTATAGAGCTTCGCCTGCTCGACAGGATCGCCGGCGTCGCGCAGATCGACGAAGTTCACGCCTTTGACGACACGCCCGTCCTTGACGTCGAGACAGGGGATGACGCGCACGCCCAGCATGATTCCCCTCCGCTCCCTAGGCCGCCAAAGCTAGGGCTTCGGCCAAATCGATCGCGCCTTCATAGAGCGCGCGGCCGGTGATGGCGCCGGCGATCACGCCGGTCGCGCCGAGCGCTTGAAGATCGGCCAAAGAAGCGACGCCGCCGCTGGCGATCAC